>ERZ1034363.247-NODE-247-length-38777-cov-12.647132_pt1 | contig 38777 bp, 44 predicted proteins | sample MGYA00520616_ERZ1034363 | MGnify/ENA primary metagenome ERZ1034363 (study PRJEB33736, sample SAMEA104284506) | Azolla filiculoides | biome: Urban; feature: Water surface; material: Ditch water | place: Netherlands | collected 2015-10-28 | depth 0-0.1 m ... | reverse complement strand
CTTTGCATTACTTTTACTCGGATATGTCTTCTGTTTAACATACTAATTAAGAACTTTATAAAATTAAGAGAGCGAAAGAATAACTCCTTTCGCTCTGCAAAAATACAATTTTATTTAAAACGAATTACTTGTTTAACCCATTTTTTGTATCATCAATACGCTTTTGTGCCATTGAAAAAGCGGCTTGATGTGTTGTAATATTATTATCATCAGCAAATTTGAAAATCTCTAATGCTGTGTTATAGATGTTTTCAGTTTTTTGCATCACTTGCTCTCTTGACCAATTTACAATTTCTGAATACACATTGATAACTCCACCTGCATTAATTAAGAAATCTGGTGCGTATAAAATACCTTTCTCTTTCAAAATTTTTCCATGAACCGCTTCATTAGCTAACTGATTATTTGCAGCACCTGCAATAATTGAAGCTTTAATTTTGTCGATTGTATTATCATTAATGGTAGCTCCTAAAGCGCAAGGCGCATAAATATCCACATCAGCGCTGTATAAATCTGCACCAGTAAATATTTTAGCTCCATATTTAGCACCTATTTGATGTACTCTATCTTCGTTAATATCAGTAACCGTTACGATTGCTCCACTTTCTGTTAAATGTTGTACTAATACTTCACCCACGTGACCAATTCCTTGTACTAATACTTTTTTACCTTCTAAATTATCTGAACCATATTTATATTTTGCAGCAGCTTTCATACCCATAAACACACCATAAGCAGTCACAGGCGATGGATTTCCAGAACCTCCTTTTTCAACAGAAATTCCAGCAACATGTTTGGTTACTTCACTAACAATATCCATATCTTTAGTTTCCATACCAACATCTTCTGCAGTAATATATTTTCCTGATAATGAGTCTACAAACTGTCCGAATTTAGTCATCAATTCAGGTGTTTTTTGAGTTTTAGCATCACCAATGATAACAGCTTTACCTCCACCTAAATTTAATCCAGAAATCGAGTTTTTAAAAGACATTCCGCGCGATAAACGTAAAACATCATTCAATGCTTCCCACTCATTTGTATAATTCCACATTCTTGTTCCTCCTAATGCAGGTCCTAAAACTGTGTTATGAATTCCAATAATTGCTTTTAATCCTGTATCTTTGTCGTGACAAAATACAACTTGTTCATGACCATCAAAAGAAACTTGACCAAAAACTGGGTCTACTTTATGAAGCTCATTAGCTTTTAATAAATCTGCTGTCATGTGATTTGATTTGGGTTGAAAATTATTCAATATTTGATTACAATATTACGGATAATTTTAAAATGAATTAAAAAATTATGTATTTTTTAATAATTTAGCAATGAAATGTTATAAAAAAGAATAATACTTCATTATCAATACATTAGCTTTTTAATGGATTTGATAAGAAAATGTTATGACATCTAAAAATACTATGAAAGAATTACAATATTTAAACAAATATTTTATCAAATATAAATATCGCTTCTTGTTGGGCTTATTTATAACTATTATCGCACAAATATTTTCTTTATTTACTCCAGAGCTTATTGGAAACTCCATAAAAGTGATTGAAGATTTTGTAAAATCAACGCATAAAGATGTTGGTTTATTAAAATATTCGTTATTAAAAAACATTCTTTACATACTGGCAACCACAATTATAGCTGGTTTTTTTACTTTTCTAATGCGTCAAACACTCATAGTGATGTCACGTTATGTTGAATTTGATTTGAAGAATGAAATTTTTAATCATTATCAAAATTTGACTCAAAGTTTTTACAAACGCAATCGAACAGGCGATTTAATGAATCGAATTAGTGAAGATGTAGGCAAAGTAAGAATGTATGTAGGACCTGCCGTTATGTATTCTTTAAACACGGTTATGCGATTTACAATTGTAGTGGTGTATATGTACAATATTTCGCCTAAGCTTACCTTATATTCTTTACTTCCACTACCTTTATTATCGTATAGTATTTTTAAAATTAGTTCAGAAATTCATAAGAGAAGTGGTGCTTTTCAGCAGAATTTATCAAATTTATTTTCATTTACACAAGAAATATTTTCTGGAATTCGAGTAATAAAAGCATATGCTATTGAAAATAAAAAGCAAGATGATTTTTTTGAACTAACAAAGGAAAGTAAGGCTAAAGCAATGGATTTGGCTAAAGTAAACTCACTATTTGGTCCATTAATGATTTTGCTTATTGGCTTGAGTAATTTAGTAGTTGTTTATGTTGGTGGTTCTATGTACATTAACAACGATCCAGAAATAGAGAGTATTGGCGTAATTGCTCAGTTTATTTTATACATCAACATGCTAACTTGGCCAGTAGCTTCATTAGGCTGGGTATCTTCTTTAGTTCAAGAAGCCGAAGCATCGCAAAAGCGAATCAATGAATTTCTAAAAGAAGAACCAGAAATTAAAAATACCACTACTACACATTCTAAAATTGAAGGAACAATAGCTTTTAATAATGTATCTTTTGTTTATGAAGATACAAACATCAAAGCTTTAGAAAACATTTCGTTTACCATCGAAAAAGGTAAAACATTAGCAATACTAGGGAAAACAGGTTCAGGAAAATCAACAATTCTATCCTTAATCAGTCGTTTATATGATGTAAATGACGGCTCGATTACCATTGACAATCAACCGATAAAGCATGTAAACTTGTATGACTTGAGAAATCAAATTAGCGTGGTGCCCCAAGATGCATTTTTATTTTCAGATAGTATAAAAAACAACATCAAATTTGGCAATGAAAACGCCACAGATACCGAAGTAATTGAAGCTGCTAAAAAAGCTGTTGTTCATGATAATATTATTACTTTTAATGAACAATATGAAACTATTTTAGGCGAAAGAGGTATAACACTTTCTGGCGGACAAAAACAGCGCGTTTCGATTGCTAGAGCATTAATTAAAAATGCCCCTATTTTACTTTTAGATGATTGTTTAAGTGCTGTAGATACTGAAACTGAGGAGATTATTTTAAACAATCTTTTAGACTATTGTAAAGACAAAACAACAATTATTGTAAGTCACAGAGTTTCTTCAGCAAAAAATGCCGACATGATTTTAATTCTTGAAGACGGCAAAATAATTGAGCAAGGCACTCATAATCAACTCATAGAACATAATGGTTATTACAAAGAATTGTATATAAAACAACTTTCAGAAAAAGAAATTAACTAAACTATTGTTTTATACATTTTTTTTTTAGATTTTTGATTCGCTATAACTAATTAATTTGACAGTAGGATTATGAGAGAAAATGAAATGTTAGAAAAAGAAGATATTTTTTCTAAAGTATTGCGAGCAGGAAGAAGAACATATTTCTTTGATGTAAGAGCAACAAAAGCAGACGATTACTACATTACAATTACAGAAAGTAAAAAATTTACAGAAGAAGACGGTTCTTTTCATTTTAAGAAACACAAAATTTATTTATACAAAGAAGATTTTGCCGCTTTCAGAGAAATTTTAGACGAAATGGTAGATTTTGTTTTAGATCAAAAAGGTGAAGAGGTAATTTCTGAAAGACATCAGAAAGATTTTAAAAGAGAAAATTATGCTGAAAATACTGAAGAAGTAAAATCAGCCGAAAGTTTTACAAATATTGATTTTGACGATATTTAATAAAAAAGCCCTGAAATTCAGGGCTTTTTTTATTATACTATCATCCATGGATTGTTTCTGTTTTACCATAACTTTGAATGATTTTTGCTTCAAAGTCTAACCATTCTTCCCAACGTTTTTTAACATCGTAACCTTCTTCAGCTAAATCATGTGCAAATTGCAAGAAAGACGTATAATGACCTGCTTCACTAATCATTAATTCTTTGTAAAAAACAGCTAATTCCTCATCTTTAATATTATCTGAAAGCACTTTGAAACGTTCACAGCTTCTTGCTTCAATCATAGCTGCAAATAGCATTCGTTCTACAATCAAATGCTTACGATTTCCCGGCTTCATAAACTTAAATAAGTCATTTACATAACTATCCTTGCGTTCGCGCCCTAGAACCCACCCTCTTGCTTTAATAATTTCGTGAACTTGTTCAAAATGATCCATTTCCTCTTTTGCTATTTTAGTCAGCTCAGTGGTTATTTCTGTAAATTCTGGCAACAAATTAATTAGCATAATAGCATTTGAAGAAGCTTTTAATTCACACCAAGCATGGTCGGTTAGAATTTCTTCTAAATTTCCTTCAGCAATATTTGCCCATCTTGGGTCTGTTGGTAATTTTAAACGAAACATTTTTTTTAGTTAAAAGTTAAAAGTTGAAAGAAAAAAGTTTGTTTATGACCGACTTTAAATCTGATACTAATAACAAAATTATGGATACAAAATTAAGAAGATTATAGTTCTAATCCTAAATTAGAAATGTCCCATTTTTTTTCTTGATTGTATTGAATTTTTCCATTTTTAATTTCTAAAGGACAATCAAAATTATTGGTATATAAACCTCCAGTTCCTAATCCTTGAGGCAACGGATTTTGCAAAATATAAGTAAATTGAGTGATCGCATTTAAGCCAATATTACTTTCCAAAGCCGACGTAATCCACCATCCAATATTGTACTTTTCTGCCACAGAAATCCACTCCAAAACACCATTAAATCCACCCACCAAACTTGGCTTTAAAATGATATATTGTGGCTGAATTTTAACCAATAATTCTTCTTTCTTATCACGTCCAAATACACCAATCAGTTCTTCATCCAACGCAATAGGAAAAGGAGTGGTTTTACACAGTTCTGCCATCTTGTCAGTATTGTTTTTTTGAATAGGCTGCTCTATACTATGTAATTCAAATCCAGATAATTGATTCAATTTATATAAAGCTTCACTTAAATCAAAAGCACCGTTAGCATCAACACGAATTTCGATCGTTTTTGCATCAAAATTTTGGCGAATAAATCGTAATAAATCCAATTCTTTTTCAAAATCTATGGCGCCAATTTTTAATTTTATACAGGTAAACCCTTGTGTTAATTTTTCCTCAATTTGAGCTTTCATAAACGACTCATCTCCCATCCAAACCAAACCGTTAATTTGCATGTTTTTTTCACCTTGCGTAAAAGCAGATGGAAACAAATCAAAAGGTGTTTTTGAACCCAAAGAACGGAAAGCAGTTTCAACCCCAAACTGAATCGATGGGAATTCTATTAATGCTTCTAAAAGTTGTTTTTCACCTATATGAATATTACGACAAACCCATTGCAATTTTTCTTCATAATCGGGTCTATCGTCTATAGAAAGTGCTCTTAAAATACCACACTCACCTATTCCAATTTTTCCGTTTTCTTCCAAGATTAAAAACCAAGTTTCTTTCTCAGTCATCACACCTCTAGAAGTACCACTCGGTCTTTTGAAATTGAGAATGTATTTTTTGTAAGTTGCTTTCAAAATAAGGCTAAAAGTTTATGAGTTATAAGAAGTTTATTTTAATCGAACTTTCAACAACTTAATTATTTCTAATAAACAAGCTTGAGTACCTTCAAAATATTCTTCTTTTTTAAAATATGGAATGACTTGATTTTTAATAATATTCGTTGTTTCTTCATCAGAAATTAATAAAGTAATTCCGTCTCCATTTTGAATTCTAATTTGTCTATATCCATCAGAAATAGCAATTAAAACTCCATTTGATTTGTCTTTTTTACCAACACCCCAAGTTCTGGCTATATGTAATGATAAATCTTCAAATTTTTCTTTAGAAACTTTAAATGTGTCAATAGTTACAATTGCTATTTCAACTGTTGTTTCTTTTTCAAAATTTGAAATAATTTGATTTAATTCTTTCTCTTCTATATCAGAAAATAAGTTTTCATAATCATTTGTCCAATTATATGGCTTAGGCAAATCATCCCAAAACACTTGTCGATATGACTCCAGAGAAACCGATTTTTTACTTTCTAACTTCAATGTATCAGTCGTTTGAGCTTTCATTGAAAAAGCTAAAAGAAAAATTAAAAGCTGAAAATACAATCTAATACTTGACATTGGTAAATTATTCAATAACTCTCAAGATTTTCTTGAAGTCGTCTGTTGGTAATTCGTGTTTTTCAAAAGTTGTGAAATCCAATTTTGTTTGCGCTATCCAGGTTTTACCGTTAGATAAGCTTTCATGAGCATATTTTTTATGAATGTCTTTTGCATCCGAAATTCTATCTGTAAATAGATAAACATGTGCTAAATTCAACTGAAAATGAATCTCGGAAGGATTCAACTTTAAACCTTTATTGTAAGTTTCTTCTGCTTTAGTAAATTGTTTAGAAAATAAGTAATAATCGCCTAAAATTTCATAATCAATGTAAGTTGCTCTATTTTTTGCCATCATTTCTGAAGAAATAATAGTAATCGCTTCTTCATAATTCCCTTTTTGAAAAGCAGCAAATGATTTTTCACGAATAATATCGTAATAAGCTTTTAGTTCGCCAGTGCTTTTCAAACTTTCCTCGGTTAGCTTATCAATTGCATTATTTTTCTCTACAGCCAATAATTGCAAAAAATCTCGATATGTGAACTTTTTTGCCATATTTTCGATAAAAACTGCATAAAACTGGTCTTTTTTAGTCAATTTCGATACAACTGGAAGTTTTTTAGCAATTGTCAGAATCTCATTTTTTGTTGTTTTATCCCAACCCCTACTAGCTTTATAATCAACCCAAGGCACCACTTCTAAAACAATTTTTTGATTCATTAGCCAATTTTGGCTTTCGAATCCGAACCACAAATTGGGTAAATTAGTCAAACATAGTGATGAAGATGAAATCAATTTTGCTTCTTTATTTACTTTTTCTTTTTGCTCAAAACAAGCTTTGTCTGTTTTTCCATCTTTAAAAAAAACATTGGCAGCGTTTGCTTCTTGAAATAAAGCATAAGTACATTTGTCATCACCTGAAATAGCTGATGTTAATTGAATAGCACCCGCAGTTCCTTGACTAATTCCTGTTGGATCTGGAATTGCTTTTAAAACTGAGACCAAACTTGATGTTAACTTTTGACCTTCATCTAAAAGCGTGATTCGGTACACAAATTCTGTTGTTCCTACTGGTAAATCTTCTGTTTTTATTAATGCTCGCTTTCCTGCAGAAAGACTTATTTCTTTTGTAGTTGCTCTTTCTTTATCCCAAAAACCATCGGTTTGAGCATAAAAAGTTGCTGAAAATAATAAGGCTGATACAGTGTATAAAATTTTGTTCATTTTAATTTTTAATAGATAAATACAATTTGGATGCCAAAGACTTATAATTCGATACTTTGTCCGATTTCTAACAACATTAAGTCTTTTCCTTTGTCGAAAAATTTACGTTTAGCTTCTTCGTGATTGATTTCGATATAACCAAAAGTATCAAAATGATAGCCCAATACTTTGTCACATTGCACAAAGTCTGAAGCAATTATAGCGTCTTCAACATCCATGGTAAAATTACTTCCAATAGGTAAAATTGCTAAATCTAATTTGGTTCGCATCGGAATAAGCTTCATATCCATTGTTAAAGCAGTGTCGCCAGCAATATAAATATTTTTATGCTCACCCTCAATAACAAATCCACCAGGCTGCCCACCATAGCTTCCATCAGGGAAAGATGAAGTATGATGTGCAATTACATATTTTACCGTTCCAAATTCAAAGTCCCAACTTCCACCATGATTCATAGGATGATAATTAAGCCCTTTATTTCCAAAATGCGAAGCAATCTCATAGTTAGACACAATTACTGCATCTGTGCGCTTCGCAATAGCCTCTACATCTAAAATATGGTCTTGATGAGCGTGTGTTAATAAAATAAAATCAGCTTCTAATGTATTAATATCAATATGAGAAGCTTTTGGATTTCCCGAAATAAATGGATCGACTAAAATGTGAACATCATTTACTGTAATTCCAATACAAGCGTGACCGTAGAATGTGATTTTCATAGTTTTTATTTTAGTGATTATATAATTAGTTTATGAAACTAAAGCAATACAAAATAATATACTTAAAGCAAATGTTCCAAGCGCTACTTTTTTAAGTTCTGGATCGAAATCTTCGTATTTTTTTGATTTTCTTACTTTTTCAAGATGCTTTAAAAAGAAAATAAAAACAAAAAAACTGAAAAATATTTGCTTACTAATTCCAATCGAAAATATAAATAATAAAACAAATGGAATCACAATTAAAAAATGTTGATATTTCTTAGCCCTTTCTAGCCCCATTTTTACCACCAACGTATTTTTTCCAGCAATTGTATCATTTTCAATGTCTCGCATGTTATTTAGATTCAGTACAGCCACACTCAATAATCCAATTGAAGTTGCTGGTAAAAATAATTTCCAATCGATAAAATGAGTGAACAAAAAATTAGAACCTATTACTGAAACTAATCCAAAGAAAATAAATACAAATACATCTCCAAATCCACTGTAGCCGTATGCTCCTTTGCCTACAGTATATTTAATTGCCGCACCAATAGAACCGATTCCTAACAAAATAAAAATTAAACTCAATGCAAAATTTTCTTTTCCAAAAGCAACATAAATTAGCAACAAAGCGATAATAAAAGTTACTATTGCAGTAATAATAACCGCTTTTCTCATTTGTTTCGCTGTTATAATTCCTGCTGCCACTAAACGCTTTTCTCCAATTCTATTAGCATCAGTCCCTTTTATACCATCTCCGTAATCGTTGGCATAATTGGACAACACTTGCAAGCCTAATGTAGTCAATAATGCTAAAACCACAATTCTCCAATCTGTAAACCCTTGATGGTAAGCATAGGCGCTTCCTACAATAATTCCAGAAACAGAAAGTGGTAAAGTTCTTAATCGTGCGGCTTGTATCCAAGGTTTTATATTCATTTTTACTTTGCGATTTGTATTATTAATATTGTAACTTGAATAGCTAATGATAGAAATAAAATTTTTGATTTTTCAAACTTCCTTGAAGAAATTAAAACAAAAGTCATAATTGGTAATCCAAAAATTAAAAGTATTAAAGGTAACCAAAGTATTTCTGCAATTATACCAATAAATTTATTTTCATAAACATTGATATTGTTTGTTAGAATCCAGAAAAACATGACTAATAAGCTAACAAAAAAAATAACGATGTCAGTAGCTGGTTTTTTATCTTCTTCCATGGCTTTAATTTAAATATTTACATCCAATTCTCTTCCGAAGTTTCAACTTGAAACAACCAAAGATTGACTAAATTTTTAATTTCAGTATAATTTCCTGTTGAAAAACTGATAGTTCCACCAGCAGTAGACAAAGTTATTGAACCAATATTTGTTCCTTTTTGCCAAAAAAACTGCTGCGTTGTAATTGCTTGAATTTTATATGGTTCCACAATATTATTTTCAATATCCCATGCCCCATTCTGTTTGATTATAAAATCATTTGAAACAAAAAGTTTGTAATTTTTAAAGGAAAACCAAAGTAATAAACCAGAAAAAAGCGAAAAAACACAAGCGTATAAAATCCATTCTTTCCAAGTAATAATTTTGATATTAAAAACTAGTATTAATGAAATCAAAAGCGGCAAAACAAGTAGAAAAAATGAATTTAAAGCTAATTTTCTCCAATTAGGTAAGTATAATTTTTCTCTTGTAGGAAGTTTTTTGTATAATAAATTTAAAATTGCATCACGCTCGTTAGCAGTACATCCAGGCACTTCAATTTTGTCTTTTTCTTTAACTTTTTCTACATCACTTGAAGCTTGATGCACTTCAATTGTTGTTACATCAAATTTTTTCTGAAAATAATTTTGGGTAATCTTAATTTTTTGAACCTTATTGGGATTCAACAATGTATTTTTCGTAGAAATCAACCCGTAAGTTAAAATAATTGCTTGTTTGCTCTTTTGAATCGTGAAATCAAAATACTTAATAACCGTTCTAACCAAATTAACAACCAATACTAATCCGACAATACTTCCTAAAACAATTGCTATTGAAGTTAGCATTGGTAATTTATCTAAATAACTCGTTACTTTATCTTCGTTAATTACTTCATTTTGAGAAAATTGCTGCAAGTTTTCCATAATAGTGGTAAAAAACAGAAATAACAGCGCAAAACTTTTTACATAATTTGAAGTAAATCCAATTTTTATCAAACTTAATAATCCAATTTTAATAAATGAAGTTGGCGTGTTTTCTTCCAGAATTGTTTCAGCGATTTCACTTTTATCAAGTTGAGAATGATTAATCAATCGTTCTTTTAATATGGTAGCCAAATCATGAGAAATTGCACTTATTGAGGCTTCTTTTTTATCGCTTCCAGCAGTATCAATTTCTAATTTATGCACACCAACTAATCGTTGAATTAAGCTTTGATTAATACTTACTTGCTGAATTTTATGCAATTGAATGGTTATTCTGGTCTTATTTAAAACACCTTTTTGAATTACAAATTCATTCGATTCATCATCAATATGAAAGGTGAAAAAATAATATTGTAAATATGAAATTAAAGCTATAATCAAAATAGCAACAGTAATTCCTCCAAAAACAAAAAACTTATTGAGTGTTTCAATTTTTACAATCCAAATTAATAATATTGGCCAAAATGCACGAACCGATTTTTGCAAAGTATTGGCAAACATTACTACAATCCCCGGAAGTGACTGTCTTTGTGGTTGTGAAAAATCAGCAAATTTACTCATTAGAATCAGTGTTTAATGGTGCTGTAGGCTCACTTTCAATTCTTTCAGCTGTTGGATTTATTTTTTGAGAAACCAAATTTTTAATTTTTTGAGCCTCTTCTAGTAATAATCCAGGTATTTTTAGATCGGAACTACTTCCTCCTGCAGTAAACAACTCCACTGATGCTAACCCTAATTTTCGAGAGATAAATCCCTGATGCAAAGCCACATGTTGTACACGATTAAACGGAATTATAGTGGTAGTCTCCGAAATCAGGCCAGATTTATAAATAGCATCATGGGATCGAAAAGCATAACCAATTTTCTTAAAACTTTTTTTTGTAAAGAAAACTATTAATCCTAATAATAAGATAAGGGCAACAAATATACTTCCCCATACATTAATAGAAAAAATATCTTTTTTAAGAACAAAAACTGTAGCAAAACCGCCTAAAACCAATATAATAAGCAACGAAAAATTAAACAACATTACTTTTAAATAATTAGAATGCAACCCACGCAATTGTACTTCCTCAAACTTGGGTAATTCGTTAATTTCTATAGCTTCATTGGTAAAATTTGTCATTCTATTTTCTAATTTATGAACTCTATTTTTTTCTAAATTCTAATTTCTAAATTCTGACTTATAATATTAAGGTAGATATTTCTTTTCAAAATTTGGTTTACGTTTTTCTAAAAACGCATCTCTACCTTCTTTAGCTTCGTCTGTCATATAGGCTAAACGAGTAGCTTCACCTGCAAAAACTTGTTGACCAACCATTCCGTCATCCGTTAAATTCATAGCAAATTTTAGCATTTTAATTGATGTTGGTGATTTGGCTAAAATTTCTTGTGCCCATTCATATGCTGTATCTTCTAATTCAGCATGCGGAATTACGGCATTCACCATTCCCATTTCAAAAGCGTCTTGAGCTGAATAATTTCTACCTAAAAAGAAGATTTCTCTAGCTTTCTTTTGTCCAACCATTTTTGCTAAATAAGCAGAACCATAACCACCGTCAAAACTAGTAACATCGGCATCGGTTTGTTTAAAAATAGCGTGTTCTTTGCTTGCCAATGTTAAATCACAAACCACATGAAGTGAATGCCCGCCACCAACAGCCCAACCCGGAACAACACAAATTACAGCTTTTGGCATAAAACGAATCATACGTTGTACTTCTAAAATGTTTAATCTGTGGTAACCGTCTTCTCCTACATATCCTTGATGACCTCTTGCTTTTTGATCGCCTCCACTACAAAAACTCCAAATACCGTCTTTAGAACTTGGTCCTTCAGCAGATAGCAATACTACTCCTATTGATGTATCTTCTTGCGCATCATAAAAAGCTTCGATTAGTTCTTTCGTTGTTTTTGGGCGAAAGGCATTTCTAACATCCGGTCTATTGAAAGCTATTCTGGCAACGCCATTACATTTTTTATATGTTATATCTTCAAATTCTTTTGCGGTTACCCAATTAATTGTGCTCATAGTATTTTAATATATTCAATTGAAATTGTTTGTTAAAACTAAATTTCAGTAAAAATAAATCATTTTTTGCATTATATTGCAAGTCCAAAACAATTACTCTTATGAAAAAATTATATATCGGATTTCTATTTGCTTCTGGGCTATTTAGTGCATCAGCTCAAAACTATGAATTTCAAGAAGTTATTAACGTAGAATGCTTGCCTGTAATCTCTCAAGATATCACTGGAACATGTTGGAGTTTCTCAACTTCTTCATTTCTAGAATCCGAAATTATTCGCTTAACGGGAAGACAAATTGACCTTTCTGAAATGTTTCAAGCTAGAACCACCTATTTAGCTAAAGCTGAAAACTATGTTATGCGACAAGGAAAAGCAAATTTTAGCGAAGGAGCTTTGGCACACGATGTTTTGAATAGTGTTTCAGAATATGGATTGATACCAAATCGTTTTTATGATGGTTTAGGAGAAGGACAAACCAAACATAATCATGTAGAAATGGTATCAGTTCTTGAAGCAATGCTAAAGACATATGTTGAAAATCCAGCAAAAAAATTATCACCAAATTGGAAACAAGCAATTAATGCCGTTTTAGATATTTATTTAGGAAGTATGCCTACTAAATTTGAATTTGAAGGCAAAAACTATACTCCAAAATCTTTCGCAGAATTCACCAAAATTAAACCTGAAAATTATATTACTTTAACTTCGTTTACACATAAATCCTATTATAAATCATTTATTTTAAATATACCAGATAATTTTTCAAATGGAAGTATGTATAATTTACCTTTGGATGAATTCATTGCAAACATAGACAATGCGTTGGCTAACGGCTATTCGCTTTCTTTAGATTGTGATGTTTCTGAAGCTACTTTTTCGGGAAAATATGGTGTTGCGTTTATTCCAGAAAAAGAAGAAGACATTAAAACCGGTTTAGCCGAAATTATTACTGAGAAAAATATAACTCCTGAATTCCGCCAACAAGAATTTGAAAACCTTTCTACAACAGACGACCATTTAATGCATATTGTTGGAAAAGTAAAAGACCAAAAAGGAAATGTTTATTACAAAGTAAAAAACTCTTGGGGTAGTGATGATAAAAAAGTAGCAAATGGCGGCTACGTATATATGAGTGTAGCTTATATTAAATTAAAAGCCATCTCAGTTTTGGTTCACAAAGACGGTTTAGATAAAAAAACAAAGAAAGAATTAAAATTATAATACGCTATTTTCTTACCATATAATGATTAACAAATTTTCAAGCCTACTATTTATTATATTTTTAATTAGTTGCCAAAACAAACCCGACAAAAAGAAAGAATCAACCATCAAAGATAAAGACGGTAATGTTTCAGAATATGCAGTTGATTTTACACCACTAACAACTGTTTATAAGAAAAAAACAGCTGATGATTTAGAAATATTTTTCAATGAAAAATTTAATACTAAAGATTTTAGTGGTTCTTTTTTAGTGGCTAAAAATGGTGAAATTTTATACGAAAACTACAGCGGTTATGCCTATAAAGAAAAAGATATTAAAATCACCGCTGAAACTCCAATACATCTTGCTTCTGTTAGTAAAGTAATTACTGCCGTAACGGTTTTAAAACTTGTTGATGAAGGAAAACTAAAACTAGACGATTTTGTAACAACAATTTTACCTGAATTTCCTCATAAAGAGACTACTGTTAGAATGCTTTTAAATCATCGTAGTGGCTTAAGAAATTATGCCTACTTTACTGATGACAAAGGTGTATGGGATAAAAAGAAGCCCTTGACCAATCAAGATGTTTTAAGATTATTGGCTACAAAAGACATCGGTTTGGAATCAAAACCTGGAAGTCGTTTTGGATATTGTAATACTAATTATGCCTTATTGGCTCTAGTTATCGAAAAAGTTACTAAAAAAACGTATCCTCAAGTACTTCAAGAAAAGATTTTTGATCCTCTAGGAATGAAACATACATTTGTTTTTGATAATTTAGAAAACAAAGAAAAAGTTAGTCAATCCTATAAAAATAATTATCTAAGATTAGCCTTTGAATTTCTAGACCAAGTATATGGCGATAAAAACATTTATTCTACGCCACGCGATTTACTTCAATTTGATTTAGCACTTTATTCTGAAAAATTCTTGAGCAAAAAAATGAAAGCCGAGATGTTTAAAGGTTATAGTTATGAAAGAAAAGGCACAAAAAATTATGGCTTAGGTATTCGAATGCTTGAATTTGAGACAGGTCAAAAATATTTCTTTCACAACGGTTGGTGGCATGGTAATACTGCGTCTTATGTAACTTTACAAAAAGATTCAGTTACGCTAATAGCTATTTCTAATAAATTTTCAAGAAAACCATATCAAACCAAACGATTAGCACCAAGATTTGGCGACTATCCGTTTGAATTTAATGACGAAGAAGGCGAATAAATTATCCTATTTTAACTGAAGTCATAGTCAATGAACCGCCAACCGCCTTGTCATTGAAAAATTCTACTTTGTCGTTTTCAGTTTGTAATGCTAAAATATAAAGTAACGGATAATAATGGTCTGGCGAAGGTATTGCTAAAGTTGCTGCTTTATTTAATTTTTCATATTGAATTAATTCTTTATGAAAACCATTTGTTATTTTTTCTTTGAAAATAGCATTCATTTCAAGTGCCCAATTATAACCATATTCAGGTTGATTTAATTTATCCCAAGCCACCATTCGTAAATTATGGACCATATTACCACTTCCGATAATTAAAACGCCTTTTTTACGAAGCGAAAGCAATTGTTTTGCTAATTCATAATGATAAGCTGCTGGTTTGTAATAATCAATACTCAATTGCAAGACGGGAATATCCGCATCAGGATACATGTGCTTTACAACTGACCAAGTGCCGTGGTCTAATCCCCAATCGTGATCTAATTCTACTGCCGGATTTGTGATTAATTTTTGAATTTCAGTTGCCAATTCAGGACTTCCTGGTGCTGGATATTGTACATCAAATAAGGCTTGAGGAAAACCACCAAAATCGTGAATGGTTTTTGGATTTGGCATTGCCGTTACCATTGTTCCTTTGGTTAACCAATGTGCCGAAACGACTACAACTGCTTTGGGTGTTGGAATTTCTTTTCCCATTTGCTGCCAACGTTTTGAAAACTCATTATCTTCAATTGCATTCATTGGTGAACCATGTCCAATGAATAAAACGGGAAGTTTTTCTTCTTCCTCATGTAATGATTTAGACCAATTATATAAAGGTTGAATTGATGCCATAGCTGCTCCTCCTGAAATTATTTTTATAAAATCTTTGCGATTCATTTTTAATATTTGTATATACAAATGTATAGATAAAATTTTGATTAAAAAACATTTAATGAAAATTTTAAGAAAACAACTCTATTTTAAAATAACGAAGTATAAAAATAATTGTCAATAAGTTTAAAAATAAACTTATCCAATAATAGCCATTAAAATCAGAAGGATTACTAGCAATTTCATATAAATTTATAAGAGGTAAAATTACAACACCTATCCAAATAGGAATCCAAATGATTTCGGTTTCAAAACCAATAAAATGAATGGTTTGAAAATTTTGAAAAATAGCAACAAAAGTTAGCAATAAAATAAATAAGCTAAGAAAAAGATATATTTTATTTTTTGTTGTCATTTTATACCAAATAAATTCCGTCTTCTTTGATTTCGATTAGTTTTTGTTTATATAAATTTCCAACGGCTTTTTTGAAATTCTTTTTACTCATTTTCAATACCGTTTTAATATCTTCAGGATGTGAATTATCCGTTAAACGCAAGAAACCACGATTGGCTTTTAATTCGTCTAAAATTACTTGTGATGATGGTTCGATAGCCTCTAGTCCAACTTTTCGCAACATTACATCAATTTTTCCATCAGGTCGAATATTTTTGATGTATCCTTTGGTTTTCATTCCAGGTTTTACATCATCATACACTTCGTTTTTATAAGCTAAACCTTTGTGTTTTTGATTGATAATGCAATTAATTCCACCTTCAGTAATGTGTGAAATTAAAATATCCACCTCCTCATTGCGTTGTAAATCAATATTTTCATTGCTCAAAAATTGATTGGTTTTGCTAGAAGCTACTAAACGATTGGTTTTTTCATCCATATGCATATAAACCAAATAACGTTTTCCTTCTTCCATTGGACGTGCTTGCTCTTTAAACGGAACAAACAAATCTTTTTCCAATCCCCAATCTAAAAAAGCACCAAATTTGTTGATGTAATTTACTTTCAAATGCGCAAATTCATTCAGTTTAATATAGGGTTTAAGCGTAGTCGCAACTGGACGTTCTTCATGGTCTAAATATACAAAAACCGTTAAATCATCACCAATAGAAAATTCTTTTGGAACATATTTATTAGGTAACAAAACATCGTCTTCTTGTGTTGCTTCGCTTCCTAAAAACAAACCGACTTTAGTATCTCTAAGTATTTTTAACGTATTAAACTCTCCTATATGTAACATAACAATAATAAATATGGACAAAGGTAAGCAATTTAAAAATTAGAAGTTTGAATTTAGAAATCAGAAATACAGAAAATATAAAAACCACAAATCAATTGCTGACTTGTGGTTTCTATAAAATATTTTCAATTGGTTAGATTCCGATTTCTACTTGGAAACGAACATACCAATTTTGTTTGTTGCTACCATCAAAATAATCTAAATCTGATAAGGTTACTTCACCTTGCAATTTAAAAGCATGCTCCCACAAATATTTAGTAACACCTAATGAATATTGCTTAGAATCTGGAGTTAACGCTTTAATATCATCGTGCATTTTTTGTGTAGAAACACGACCGATTATTTCATAATTTGTTGGAAACACATAACTCAATTGATAATCCATTCCGCTTCCAACAGGTACATAATTAAAATCTGTAATATCATCTGGATTAAAAGCTATTGGATCTTTTGCAGAACGTGACATGTAAGAAGACATTAAACTCCATCCATTATATTTTAGCATTGCGTCCAATAAAACAGATTTCATTGTTTTTTGTTCAAATAAATCATTTCCAAGTTGGCCTTGTGTTCTTCTAGCTAAGTTATTTTGGTGAAAAGCTCCAGATAACAATAATCTTGGTTTTTCCTCTCTTGCAACATCTCCTTCAAAATTAGTTCCATCTTTTTTGAAAGATCCAAAAGGCATTAATTCTAATTTTCCAGTCAAAGCAACTCCGTCATCTGCTGATTTAGTCCAGTTTCTTCCTTCTCCAGTTGTTACAGCTGTTTTTACATTGTATGAAAATTTATCTTTGTTTTCATTCAAATAATAAGCTTGAAAACCAAAATCTCTATCAATTGTAAAACGAGCATTATTAATACTTCTGTCTGTTAATTGTAATGCTCCTGAAGAATTTACACGTTGGCGATTTCCTGGCAATTTAGTTTGTCCAAAAAGGAAATTCCAATGTTTATTTGGTCGGTAAAAAATAGCGGCATCTCTAATGATATTGATATTTTCTCCATCATGAACTTCACCAACATCACCTGGAGCAAACGATAATTGAATTACATATAAAAAATGTGGGTTCCCTACATATCCATCAAAACGTAAACGCAAACGTCTAATTTCTCCAGAATATGCAGCATCTTCACCTTCATTTTGAATAAAAGTTACTCTATTTTGCATTCTAAAACGAATATTTAACTGAAATAAACTATCTGGCGATGTTATTCCTAGTCCTTTTCCATAACTATAATATGGAAGTGCAGCCAACTTTAAATCGTTGTCTTTTGTGATTACTTTTACATCCTGAGCGACAGTAATTGTACTGATTATCAACAATAAAAGTGTTACTAATTTTTTCATATGTTATGTTGTTGTATATTTTGTGCAAACTTAACATCAAATCAATGTTAAGTATGTTAAGTAAATATTACCTTTGCAAAAAATTAACGTTATGTCAAACATATATATTGGATATCATTTTACAATCAGCCCTTTAGAATTAGGTAGTGAAATATTAATTGCCGAATTAGGAGAAAAAGCTTTTGAAAGTTTTATAGAAACTGAAACAGGAATTTCTGCCTATGTTCAAAAAGATTTGTGGAATGAAAACATTTTAGATGATATTCAAATATTAACCAATCCAGAATTTACAATTGAATATACTTTTGAAGAAATTGAGCAGGTAAATTGGAATGAAGAATGGGAAAAAAACTTTGAACCTATCGAAGTAGATGGAAAGTGCCATGTAAGAGCACCATTTCATGAAAAAACCGCAGCTGAATTTGACATTGTAATTGAGCCAAAAATGAGTTTTGGAACTGGACATCATGAAACAACACACATGATGATTCAACATATTTTGGAAACTGATTTTACCAATAAAAAAACCTTAGATATGGGATGTGGTACTGCAATTTTAGCCATTTTAGCTGAAATGAAAGGCGCACAACCAATCGATGCTATTGATATAGATAATTGGTGTTACTTAAACTCAATTGAAAATGCGGAACGTAATAATTGCAAACACATTTCAGTATATGAAGGAGATGCAGATTTATTAGTTGGAAAAAAATATGACATCATTATTGCAAACATTAATCGTAATATTCTATTAAATGACATGCAAGCATATGTAAATTGTTTAAACGAAAATGGTATTTTATTTTTAAGTGGCTTCTACACTGAAGATATTCCTGTTATTTCGGAAAGTTGTACTTCAAAAGGTTTGACTTATGAAAAACAATTTGAAAGAAATAATTGGGTGGCATTAAAATTTAGAAAATAGAATTTTGTTGTTTACAATTTAAATTTTATTTTTGTAATACAAGTTTCAAACTAAAAGAAAATGAGCACGATAGAAAAAGTACAAGAAAAATTTTTAGAAGAAGAAGCAGTTGGTGTAAACAATGAAATTGTATTACACAATGATGATGTAAACACATTTGACCATGTTATTGATACTTTAGTTAGAGTATGTAAACATGATGATTTACAAGCCGAACAATGTGCGTTATTAGTTCATTATAAAGGGAAATGTACTGTAAAAACTGGTCCAATTGATGAGTTAAAGCCTCAATGGCTTGGTCTCATAGATGCAGGATTAAGTGCAGAAATTATATAAAAAAAAGTCCCGATTGAATCGGGACTTTTTTTAACTCATTTTTCCAATTGCGCAACTCACATAGGATTTAGCTTTTGAACCTAAAGTATTCGCTTCACCATCTTCTGGATAGCCTAAAGATTTTAATTTATCTTTTACCTCGATTAGAATTTCTTCAGATTCGTATTTTAAAGTAACTGAACTTTCTTCAACATTTACCAACACGTTAGTTACATTTTCAATTGAAGTAATATTTTTGGTAATTGTATTTGCACAACCACCACATTTTAAATTTTGTATGTATATTGTAGTTTCCATAATATTTTGATTTTATTTCTTCTCAAAATTACAAAAACTACAAACAATATAAGTGCAACATTTGTTACTTTAACGAAACTTTAATGAGGCAAATAATCTTTTAATAAGCCATAAATATATGTTCCTAATAAAGCTCCTAGCAAGACTACAGCAATTGCATAGGTTCCTGTTCCTAATAATATAAAAATTGGTCCAGGACAACTTCCTACCAATGCCCATCCTAAACCAAACATTGCTCCCCCAATTATATATCTCCAAAAACCTCTTTCTTTTTCAATAATTTTAATTGGGAAACCATTGTAATCTTTTAGTTTTTTCTTTTTTATAATTTGCAGCCCTATAATCCCTGTAAATAGAGCCGTTCCAATAATTCCAAACATATGAAACGATTGAAAATGAAACATTTCATAAATACGGTACCAAGAAACAGCTTCTGCTTTAGTTAAAACAATTCCGAAAAAAACTCCTGTTAGAAAAAATCTCGCTAACTTCATACTTATACTGCTTTAAAGATTATTGGTAAAAGATAATGTGCCATAACTAGACCTCCTATAAAAAAACCAATTACAGCCACAAGCGAAGGCAATTGTAAATTACTCAACCCTGAAATTGCATGACCCGATGTACATCCACCAGCATAACGAGTTCCAAAACCAATTAATAAACCTCCTATCATTAGTAATGCAAAGCCTTTTGGAGTTTGTAACATTTCAATACTAAAAATAGCATCTGGTAATAATTTACCGTTAGGTGCATCAATTCCTAATGTTTGCAACTGTGCAATAGTATTAGGATTCAAATTAACACCACTTGCATTTGACAAAAAATGATAGGCAATAAATCCACCAACAATAGTTCCTAATACAACTGCCAAACTCCACTTATGCTCACGCCAATCCATTTTAAAGAAGTCGCTAAACTTACCAGCACCAGCCATAGAACACAATGTTCTTAAATTTGAAGACATTCCAAACGATTTTCCAAAATAAGTTAAAATAAGCATTGTTATTCCGATTAAAAAGCCTGAAATAGACCAATGCCAAGTTCCGTAGATAAATTCCATATTTTTTTTGCAAATTTGTACAAAAATAGAAATTAAGATTGGTTTATGTAACAAATGTTACAAAATAGGCTAATTTTGATGTAACAATAAATAGCAATAGAAACATGAAAAAATTTGCAATAGAAATTAAATGGGCAATCATCTCAATTATTATTTTCTTAGCTTGGATGACTTTAGAAAAAGAATTAGGTTTTCATTCTGAGAAAATAAAATGGCAACCACTATTTAACTTATTGTATATTTTTCCAACATTTGTTCTATATTTTTTAGCGCTACGTGAAAAAAAGAAAAAATACTATAACAACAATATTAACTGGAAACAAGGATTAATCTCTGCCATTGTAGTTTCATTTATAATTGTACTTTTTAGCCCAATTACTCAATTTATTACACACGAATTTATTAGCCCAGATTTCCTTGAGAACACAATAAACCAAATTGTTTTAAGTAAAAAACTAACTTTAGAAGAAGCTAAAGAATACACCACTTTAACCAGCTCAATTTGGAAAAACATTTCTGATGGATTATCATTTGGTGTTGTAATTGGCGCGATTGTTGCATATATTTTAAAAACAAAAACTACAGATTCAATAAGTAAATAATTTAGTATGAAATATTTTTTTTCAATTGTAACAGCACTTCTACTAACTAGCTGTGTAAGTACGAAATCAACTATAAAAAATGTTGATAGCACAGCAATTCGTCCTTTGATAAAAGACAAAGCCTATCTTATTACGGAATATGCTTCAGATGAAAAGTATGGCTATGACCAAGATTATCCAATAAATATTGGTTTTATCAATGAAAAACAAGAAGATATCAACATTCAATATTTTTTCAACGGATTAGAGGGACCAAATGGAGAGAAAATTAATTATAAAAAAGTCGAAACTTGTTGCCCTTTTCCCACCAAAAACAGTTTAATGGGCGCTGGAACGATAGGCGTTTATGAAATTACATTTGAAGGAAGTCAGAAAAAGATAACACTATATTTCAATACTTTTGAAAAAGGAAAAATAGTGTGTCCAAAAGGATTTAAAATAAAAACAACAACAAGTAAATAACAATAAAAAACATTTTTTTATTCTGTAACATAAGTAACCTTTTAAACTGCTGTTTAGAAGGTTTTTCTTTTTATCTTTGCAACTTCAAAATCAACACAAATGAATTTACAAAACATTCCACAAATTAAACATACTGAGAGTGGTAACTTTTTTTTACTAGCTGGACCATGTGCCATCGAAGGAGAAGAAATGGCAATGCGAATTGCTGAGAAATTAGTTACTGTTACTGATAAATTACAAATTCCATACGTATTCAAAGGTTCTTTCAAAAAAGCAAATCGATCTAGAATTGATAGTTTTTCTGGAATTGGAGATGAAAAAGCGTTAAAAATATTACAAAAAGTTTCAAAAGAATTTGGCGTACCTACTGTAACTGATATACATACTAATGAAGATGCCGCAATGGCCGCTGCATATGTTGACGTTTTACAAATTCCAGCATTTTTAGTACGTCAAACAGATTTAGTTGTAGCTGCTGCTAATACTGGAAAAACAGTTAACTTGAAAAAAGGACAATTTATGAGTCCAGAAAGCATGAAACACGCTGTTCAAAAAGTATTAGATTGCAATAATCAAAACGTGATGGTTACAGATAGAGGAACCATGTTTGGTTATCAAGATATGATTGTTGATTTTAGAGGAATCCCTACAATGCAACAATATGCTTCTACAGTATTAGATGTAACTCATTCACTACAACAACCTAATCAAACAACAGGTGTTACCGGTGGTCGTCCAGATATGATTGAAACCATTGCAAAAGCTGGAATTGCAGTTGGTGTTGATGGAATTTTCATTGAAACACACTTTGACCCTGCAAATGCTAAAAGTGATGGAGCTAATATGTTACACTTAGATTATTTTGAAGGATTAATGACCAAACTAGTAGCTATTCGCAAAACCGTAAATCAATTTTAATTTTTTATAACTTCAAATGAAACATCCATTTTTAATGGTTGTACTAACTTTTTGTGTTTTTTCACAGTACACCTTTTCGCAAGAAACAGTCGAAAATCCTGAAAAATACACGAGTAAAAACAAAGGTAAATTTTATATTTTTTGGGGAGGAAACCGCGAATCTTATTCAAGATCAGACATCCGTTTCAAAGGTGCTGATTATGATTTTACCATTTATGATGTTGCTGCACATGACAAACCAAAAGGTTGGCATTGCGACTATGTAAATCCATTACGTATGACCATTCCTCAAACTAATTTACGTGTAGGTTATTTCATTACAGACCATTACAACATTTCCATAGGTGTAGATCATATGAAATATGTGATGTATAATGACAGAACTGTAAATTATTCTGGGTATTATCCAAATGCAGGTACATATAACGAAAATCCAACAGCTGATGAATTAACATTAGACGAAGATTTTTTAACCTTTGAACACACTGATGGTTTAAATTATGTAAATACTGAATTTTCTCGCGTAGATGATATTTCTGGAATTTTTCGATTACCAAATACTGATAAGTTCCAAATTAATGTCACTGAAGGTTTAGGAGCAGGATTGTTGTATCCAAAAACAAACACTAAACTTTTAGGAAAAGAAAGATATGATGAATTTCATATTGCCGGATATGGAGTATCTGCAAAAGCGGGATTGAATTTCACCTTTTTCAAATATTTCTTCATTCAAACAGAATTAAAAGGTGGTTATATAGAAATGAATGACATTAGAACCACAAGTGATTCAGCAGACAAAGCAGAACAACATTTCTGGTTTCTTCAAAGAATGATTAGTGTTGGCGGTATTTTTAGAATTTAAATATATAATAATCCTATTGTGAAAAAATCAGTAAAAATCATTGCGATAGCAATTGTAGGTATTATTACTTTATATTTTTGCTTCATAGCCTATTCTGGTTATACCATCAAACAGAATGAAGCCTATAAAGTTGCTATTTCTGCCATTGAAAAAAACACAGTGATTCAATCAAAAACAGGTGGAATTATTGGTTATGATACTTTTCCAAGCGGCAGTATTTCAGAGAATGAAGCTGTTTTATTGATTACTGTTAAAGGAAAGAATAAAGATGCTAAAGTAGTCGCAATGCTTACCAAACTATCTGGTAATCAATGGCGACTATACCAAATGATGAATGATTTTAAGTAACAAATAATAAAATACTAGACTAAAGCCTAACTAAAAAAACAGTTAGGCTTTTTTTTATAAAAAAATTTGCTCTTTAAATTTATTATTATTTACTTTGTATTTCAAAGTACTTTAAAATGGAAGATAAAAATTATTTAGAAGACATTACAGAAATAAAAAAAATGATGAACAAATCATCTCGTTTTATTTCATTAAGTGGTTTATCCGGAATTTTAGCTGGCGTTTATGCTTTGATTGGTGGTGGCTATGCCAATTTCATAGTAAATCAGTATTTTAAGATTGATTATCCTAATTATGTGAGTGCTCAAAAATTAGAAAAACAGTTAATCATTATAGCAATTTCAGTCATTCTAGCCTCTTTATTAACTGGAATCTACTTAAGTATGAGTAAATCTAGAAAATTAGGAGAAAAATTATGGGATATTACTTCAAAGAGATTGCTTATTAATTTTTCAATTCCTTTAGTTACAGGTGGGGTTTTAATAATAATATTTTTACAGCGTGAATATTATGATTTAATAGCACCAACCACACTATTGTTCTATGGAATGGCTTGTATAAATGCAAGCAAATATACTTTAGGAGATGTAAGATATTTAGGAATAACAATCACCATTTTTGGTTTATTAGCTGTATATTTTTATGAATATGTATTGATTTTTTGGATGTTAGGGTTTGGAATTGGCCATATTTTATACGGAAGTTTAATGTATTTTAAATACGATAGAAAATGAAAAAAAATCTGATATTAATTTTAATCGGTATTCTTTTTCTTTCCTTTAATTGTAAAGAAAAAAATGTAAAAAATACAACTTTTCAGAATGGAGATATAATATTTCAAACTTCAGAATCTCAACAATGTGAAGCTGTTAGAATTGCAACTAACTCAAAGTTCTCACATTGTGGTATAATTTTTATAGAAGATGGAAAAACTTATGTTTATGAAGCCGTACAACCTGTAAAAATGACTCTACTTGAAGATTGGATTTCTCAAGGAAAAGATTCTAAATATGTTGTTCAAAGATTAAAAAACGCAAATGAAATTCTTACAACAGAAGTTCTAAATAAAATGAGAACCTACGGAAATACTATGAATAACAAAAATTATGATATCTATTTTGAATGGTCTGATGAAAAAATATATTGTTCTGAACTAGTTTGGAAAATATATAAAAATGGAGCAAATATTGAATTATGCAAAACCAAAAAATTGAAAGATTTTAATCTTAAAAATCCTTTAGTTCAAAATATTATGAAAGAGCGATACGGAAATAATATTCCATATGATGAAGCTGTTGTTGCGCCTTCTCAATTATATGAATCAAGTATGGTTGAAAAAATATTTGATAACTATTAAATTTAAACCCTAAATTTTAAACCATTTTAAATGCTCAATATAATCCAAAATATCAACAAAGCCTTTGATCACCGAATTCGTTTGGGGATTATGTCGGTATTAATGGTAAATGAAAGCGCCGATTTTAATATGTTGAAAGAACTTTTAGGCGTAACTGATGGTAACTTAGCTTCACACACAAAAGCATTAGAATTAGAAAATTATATACAAATAGAAAAACAGTTTATTGGTAAAAAACCCAACACAAAATATAGCGCTACCAAAGAAGGTAGAATCGCCTTTACGGCTCACATTGATGCACTTGAAAAATTAATTAAGAAAAGCTAACTCTATTTTTTTATTCATTTACTTTGAAATTCAAAGTACTTTTAAAACATTTAAAATGAAAGAAATTATTATTGAAACACTCTATAGAATCATTAAAGTACCTTATCAATTTATGTTCAAACAAACGAAGCCATGGAACATAACTATACAAGATTTTTTAAAACTGCCCGAAGAAAGTCTAGGTTTTCACTATGGTTGCTTTTTATTAAAATACAATTTCAATATACAAGCTAGTCTTGAAGAGCACGATGTTTTTCATGTATTAACAAATACCGGAATTTCTGTAAAAGACGAAATTGATATGCAATTTATTCTATTAGGCAATGGTAAAAGAAGTCCGTTTGTTTTCATTGTAATAAGCACTGGACTTCTCTTCTATCCATTTGAATATAGAAGCTTCATCAAAAACTATAAAAAAGGGAAACAAGCACATCGTTTTTATGATTTAGATTTCTATAAAATGTTATCTATTCCTATTCAACATATTCAACAATCTTTTAATATCAAATAAATGAACAAACTAATTAACCTCACGATGATTCTAGGAATTGTATGCTTTATAATCATTGAAGTAACAAAAAACATCGTCATAGAAACTAAATTAAGAACTATAAAATTATGGAAACAGATTTTTTAAAATGGCCTTTATCAACACAAATGGCAATCATTTCATTTGCAATTGGAACATTTTTATTTGGATTATTTTTTGCTTTTAAAAACCTTGATGAGATAGTAATTATTGGATTTTTCTATGTTATATCAGCAATTACTATTAATGGGATTATGTTTTTAAAGCTAATCTATGATTGGATAACACTCAAAAATAATAGAGATTCAATACAAAAACAAGTAATAATACTATTAGCAAATATTCCTATTGCAATAACTTATTTATACATCATAATATATTCTATAACATCAAATTCACCTTTTTAAATTTTAAACAATCATGGAAAATCAAATGCAACAACAACCAAGAACATCTATTTTTCAATCGTCAACAGCAAAAATGATAATGGTAGGAATTCTAACATTAGTGTTATTAATTCCATTAGCTTTAGTACAAGAATTAATTACAGAAAGAAGCATTAGACAAAAAGAAGTCGTTACAGAAACTACTTCAAAATGGGGCGAAAAAATTGCTTTTCACGGACCAATTTTAAAAGTACTTTACACAGATCCAATCACTAAGAAAAATAATTTTGCTTATTTTTTTCCTGAAAATTTGGAAGCAAACATCCAAACAACAATGGAAAAACCTTTAGAACGAAGCATTTATAAGTCCAATGTATTTACAACACAAATGAAATACAGTGGTAAATTTTCAAATCCAAACTTTAAAAATATCCCAGCAGAAAACATTCATTGGAATCATTCAAAAATTGTAATCAAAACTTCGAATTTAAAAAGCTTAAAGGACGAAGTTAAAATCAAAATAAACAATCAAGAATTAACTTTTGAACCCTCAAATTCTGAGACTACTGATAGCATAGAAAGCCTTGAGACTAATTATTTTAATTACACTGCTATGCAAAAAGAGGCTTCATTTAAATTTGATATTGCCTTCAATGGTAGTCAGCAAATTAAAATAGTGCCTATTGGAAAAACAACTACAGTTAACATGGTTTCCAACTGGAATTCACCAAATTTTAATGGAAATTATGCTCCAACTACTAGAGCAATTACTGATGAAGGATTTAAAGCTACATGGAAAATACTACACTTTAACAGACCATTTGCACAACAATATTTTGAATCGTTACCTTCTTTATACAAATATAGTTTGGCTGTAGATTTTATAACTCCTGTTGATGAATATCAGCAAAATGAACGCGCTTCAAAGTATGGTTTTTTAGTAATTGGATTAACCTTTTTAATTTTCTTTTTAATTCAATCTATAAGCAAAATAAACATTCATATTTTTCAATATACTATGATTGGAATAGCGTTAATTATGTTCTACACTTTATTAATTTCAATCACCGAACATAGTAGTTTTTCGTTTGCTTATGGAATTGCAGCAAGTGCTGTTATTGTTTTAATATCAATGTATTCTATATCGATTTTAAAGGATAAAAAGTTTCCGCTATTTATTGGCACTTCATTATCAGTATTATATACTTTCATATATGTTATCATTCAACTTGAAGATTATGCGTTATTAGTTGGCAGTATTGGATTATTCCTAATTCTAGCAGCAGTAATGTATTTCTCTAGAAAGATAGAATGGAATAAATAAAAATAAAAAACTCCGAAAGAGAATTAATCTTTCGGAGTTTTTTATTATCTGAAAAAAGACAAATTATTTAATGTCCTCCACTTACTTTCTTGTCAAAACTAATTCCTTGATTTTTTAATATTCCAGAAACTTTCCATGCGTAGAAAGCTAAATATGCAAAACATAAAACTCCAACAATATAACTTGATTGAATTGTGGTTACATCTGCAACATAACCTTGTAATAAACTTACGAAACCACCACCCATAATCATCATAATTAAAAAACTACTACCTTGACTCGTATGCTTACCTAAACCACTAACTGCTAGTGTAAAAATACAAGGCCAAAGTGTACTACAGAATAGTCCAACACTTGTGAAGGCATAAACACTAACCATCCCGTCAGTTGCCATACCAATAAGAAGCGCAGCAATTCCTAAACCAGAAAAAATCAATAACATCCTTGCTGGATTTCCTTTACTAGCAATATCTGCAACAATTAAAACCAAAATAATTAAAGCATAAACATAAAATGGTGTTAAATCATGCTTTGCAATAGCATTTACAAATAAGAACACACCAAAAGCAAGATAAGGAGCAATAAAACGTAATACTTTTTGCATACTCATATTATCTGTAAATGCTTCCACTGCTCCAGTCCAACGACCAATCATTAAACTAGCCCAATATAATGAAATATAAGGCGCAACATCTTTAGTCAAAAAACCTAAATTTTTCTCCATGTAAGCTGGTAGATTACTTGCAGTAGAAACCTCAACACCTACATAAACAAATATAGCAATCATCCCCAAAATTAATTGTGGATATTTTAATGCAGAACTTCTAGACGTTGCTAATTCTCCTTCAGATTCTACTATTGCTTGAGGTTTATCTGGCAATGAAGAAAATTTAAGCAATATTGCAACTAATAAAAAAGCTGCTCCCAAAATTAAATATGGAATCTTAACACTTTCAATACTCATATCTGTATTTCCAGAAGTTGCTGAACCAAAAATAGCAAAGCTCACAATTAATGGACCAATCGTTGTTCCTAAATTATTAATTCCTCCAGCTAATGTTAATCGCTGAGAGCCTGTAGTAATTGGACCTAGAGCAATTGCCAAAGGATTAGCAACTGTTTGTTGTAATGAAAATCCAAGAGCAACAATAAACAATCCTGATAACATTAATGTGAATGAACCCGTATTTGCAGCTGGATAAAATAATAAAGTTCCTAATGCAGAAATAGCTAATCCAAGTGCTAACGAATTTTTGTAACCAATTCTATTGATTAAATCACCTTTTGTTAAGTATGAAATCAATAAATATATTAAAGAGCCTACAGTATATGCAATGTAAAAAGCTAATGAAACTAATTGACTTTGCACTTGAGTTAAATCGAAGGCTTTTTTAAACACAGGGATTAAAATATCGTTACTCGCAGCAACGAAACCCCAAAAGAAGAAAACAGTTACTAAGGGAATAAACTGTGCCCAGTTTGTTTTAATTTGGTTTGTACTCATAATTTTAGTTTGGTTTGGTTTTTTTGTTAGTTTAATCTACCAAAGTGAAACTAATTGCTGTTCCACCTCCATTAGCCAAATTTAACTTAATTTTTGAATTTGAAGTCACTTGTATAGTTTTTATAGCATACGATTTCGGATTTTTTTCCCAATCTGCGTCTTTTCCATCTTCATAAATGGTTGCTTTATATTTTTTTCCTTTGGTTAGAAAATCTAACTTAACTTCTGTTTTTCTTGCTTTTTCATCCGTAATTGCACCTATAAACCACTCATCTTTCCCTTTAGTTTTTCTAGCAACTGTAAGGTATTCTCCTGGCTCTGCTTCTAAATAAATAGAGTTGTCCCAGTTTACAGCAACATCTTTTATAAATTGAAAAGCATCTGGATGTCTTTCATAATTTTCTGGTAAATCTGCAGCCATTTGTAAAGGAGAATACATCGTAACATAAAGTGCTAATTGTTTAGCTAATGTTGTATGCACTTGTTCTTTTTTAGTAGCATCATAATAGCTCATTTTAATTTCAAATATTCCCGGCGTATAATCCATTGGTCCGCCAAGAAGTCTTGTAAATGGTAGTATAGTTTCATGCATTGGCGGATTTCCTACTGACCAAGCGTTAAATTCATTCCCACGTGCCGCTTCAGCCGCAATGTAGTTTGGATATGTTCTATTATAACCTGTTGGACGCGAACTTTCATGAGAATTTACCATCAATTTATAATCTGCAGCACGTTGAGCCACAAAATTAAAATGATTGACCATTGTTTGTCCATCATGAAATTCTCCTCGTGGTATAATTCTACCTACATAACCCGATTTTACTGCTGGGTATCCAAATTGTTGCATCAATTCAAAAGCTCTATCCAAATGACGTTCATAATTTGCAACCGAACCCGAAGTTTCATGATGCATAATCATTTTTATGCCTTTTGATTTGGCATAATCATTCACTTCTTTTAAATTGAAATCTGGATAAGGTGTTACAAAATCAAATACATTTTCTTTCCAATTTCCAAACCAATCTTCCCAACCTACATTCCATCCTTCAACTAAAACACCGTCAAAACCATGCTTTGCAGCAAAATCAATATAACGTTTTGTATTAGCAGTTGTTGCGCCGTGTTTTCCTGATGGCTTTAATTGACCATCGGCTGCATTTTGAGCATTTTGACTCCCAGCATAATCCCAAGTTGCTTTTCCTACATGCATTTCCCACCAAACACCCACATATTTCATTGGTTTAATCCAAGAGGTATCTTCAATTTTTGAAGGTTCATTTAAATTTAAAATCATTTTAGAACCAACAATATCGCGAGCATCATTTGAAACCATAATTGTTCTCCAAGGCGATACACACGGTGTTTGTAAATAAGCTTTATCACCAATTGCATTTGGAACTAAATTCGATTTTAAACTATAGTTTTTAGTATCAACATCTAAGTGCATTATTGGGTAATTTACAACCGCTGCTTCAAAAATATTAATATAAATACCATTTGGTGATTTCATCATTAAAGGCGATTGCACTCTAGATTGACTAGCTATTGACTTTACGCCTATTCCATTATTCAAATCTAGTTTTGAATTGTCTATTTCTGAAATTTTTGTTTCATTGTATGCGTATTCTTGACTATCATAATCACCAGGAATCCAGAATGCTTTATGATTTTCCACCAAATTAAATTCAGTTTTTTCATCAGAAATAATGAAATAATTTAGACTTTCTTGCTTAGGAAATTCATATCTAAAAGCAACACCTTCATCATAAACTTTAAAAATAATATTGATTTTTCTATTGGTTGCTTTTTGTGACAAATAGTAAGTTACTTGATTGTATTTATTTTGAATCGTAGCTTGCTCGCCAAGAACAGGATTCCATGTTTCATTTACAGCTTTTGTTTCTTGTTTAAGCACCGAAAAGCCATTTTCTAAAGCTTGATTATCTTTTAATGTTATTCCTAATGTGCTCTCCTTAATTACTTCCTTAGTTTTATAAACTACTTTATAGGTAGGTTTGCCTTCATTTGAAAGTTTAAATTCTAAGCTAATATTTTTTGATGGAGATAAAATACTTTGAGCCTGAACAATTATTCCTGAAAACAAGAATAAAAATAACGATAGTTTTTTCATGTAGAATTGTTGTATTATTTATAATTTGACAGTTTCATTCTTTTTTATTGATTTAATAATTACTAATTCTAAAAAAAGAATACCATTTTTTTATAAAAATACATTTATATACAACTACCTACAAACACATTTTGTAATAGTTATTAACGAAAACGTTTGATTAGATTATTTTTAACTTTAACAAAAACAAAAAATCCCGAAATAATCGGGATTTAAAACTGTATTTTTTTAATTATTTACCGTCGACATAATCTTGTAGGTAAGAAAAACGAGGTGTTAATTTTCCTTTTTCTGTCATTTTTGCTCTCTCAAGAATCCCGTCTTTATCGCCATTAAAAAAAGCTGGAATTACATGTTGCATAAACATTTCTCCAAATCCTTCACTAGCGTCTTTTGGCAACTCACAAGGCAAATTATCAACCGACATCACCATAATTGAAGCTGGATGTGTATACGAAACTTCTTTATGTTCACTTGGTAAATAGCCAAAAAATGGCTCTGCAATAGTTGAAGCTTTTAAAGTACATGCAACTGGACCATCCACATCGCACGAAATATCAGCCACAACTTGAATTTTATTATCTGGTGCTTGAAGCATTTCACGTGTTAGAATATCGGGCGCACCATTTCCATGAAAATGTCCAGCCATATATATATCAGCAACTTTTGTAAAACGACCAAAATCTGAAATATATTCTTGTGGGTTTTTATAAAAATCTTCGTTAGACAAAACTTGACCGTCAATTCTTTTATTATAATCAAGAACATCTATTTGTGTATAAACAGGTTGCGTATAATTTTTAGCTAAAAAATCAGCAACACTTACCTGTTTTATTTTCATTCCATCTAAAATTTCTTTGGCTCCCATTCCAACTTTTCCATGACCAGTGAGCACAATTTTTATATTTGGAAGTGTTTGTCGTTTTAAACGAGCAATTAACTCATCCTTTCCGCTTAAAGTTTCTGCTTTTGCTAAAGTGAATAAATCATATTTAATTCCAAAAGCTCTAAATCCATTGTATGCTCCTACAATTCCGGCATATCTACCAAAACCAATTAATCTTCTATTCGTTGCATCAACAATAGTTTCGTGATCATACAATTCGATGTTTTTTTCAAGAATTACTTGTAATAATTTACGATTATAAGGTTGTTTTTTAATCGTATGAGAAAAGAAAAAATATTTTTTATTTGGAATTAATGCGTCAACTGGAACTTCTTTTACACCAAAAAGAACATCACAATCTGTAACATCTGTATCAACTTTAATTCCTAGATTTTGATATTGCTCATCAGAAAAAACACGAATATCTGAACTTTCTACTTTTACAACTGCTTCAGGATGTTCAGATTGCAACCTAACTAACTCTTCTGGAGTAAAAACAACTCTTCTATCCGGTGGGTTTTTTCTTTCTTTAATAATACCAAACTTCATGCTAAAATTATTTTGTAACCAAACATTTGATTAATGTTACAAATATAACTTTTTACCTTTGTTTGCACAACAGTTTTTTTTATTGAAAATTTGATAGTACTTTTGGCTCACTTTTTGATAAATATACTATTCAAAAAAGCTAATTTTCACAATGGGGTCGACTGGTTTTGACAGCGAGTGGAATTGATTAGTAAGCACGTCGAGCGTTGTATGTTTAGCTCGTAAATCCAAATGTACGAACTTATAAACGGCGAAAATAATTACGCTTTAGCTGCTTAATCTGAATTATAGTAAGATTTGCCTAGTTCCTACAAGGTAGGAAAGCTAGATTCTCCTCAAAAGCCTTGGTTTATGGCGGTTGGTATAGGGGAACCGTAAAAGTAAACCTAGAGAAGGTAAAGCTTTAAATCCTTCTTGACACTGATAAAGCTAAGCTAAAAGTGGCAGTTTCTAGCCTTGCTTTTGGTCGAAAATTCAAGAAGAAACTAAGCGTGTAGAAAGCTTTTTGATTGCTTGTTTGGACGAGAGTTCGATTCTCTCCGACTCCACTAAAGTGGACAACTCCAAATTTTGGAAGTTTTGTCCACTTTTTTTATTTTCCAAACCATTATTAATCAACAACATACATCTTAAAACATCGTTAATTCTTTGAGTTCGACATTTGTTTTTAAAAAAATAAATTTTTTCTGGAAATATCGAACTTATTATAGCTTGTTTCTCTTTAACTCCCCCGTTAATATAAAAACTCTCAAGATTATTCAAAAAGTGAATTCCTGATTTCAACCAATTATTATATTCAAAACTAGTCACTTGAATTGAATCTATTTTATCAACTAAATCTCTTTTTACATTTTCATAGCGTTGCATGGTTTGCATATAATTTTCTTTATCAATATTTCCATCAACATACAAATCTTGTAATTTCTGAATGCGATTATTTTGCTCATTTAATTGAATTGATAATTTTTCTTTTGATAAACTACTTTCTTCTGATTTTGATTGAAGCATATTTTTTATCATTAATTCATACAAAATTTTTGATTCTTGAGTGAATTTAAATTCAGAAAGTATTGATTCAACGTTTGAATTGACAATTTCAGCTGAAAAACGCTCTTTGTGACAATTATTACAATGATAGTAAGAATATCTTCTGCCGGTAGCACTTTTTGATTTACTTGCTGTTAGCTTACTTTCACAGCTTGAACAAAACAAAATTCCTCTTAAAGGAAATTCTTCTCTTTGAAATGAATATCCTATTTTTTTATTTGATTTTTTACCGCTTAAAACTTCTTGTACATTGTAGTATAAATTTTCAGAAATAATTGCGTCATGAATACCTTCAATAATTTGTGTAGGTTCATTTTCAAATTTTGGAACAATTATTTTACCCATGTAAAATGGATTTCTTAGTAATTTTGAAAAATTACTTCTACTAATAATTACTCCTTTTTTTCTTAAATCTTTAATTATATCACTTTGTAATTTTCCTTCACTAAAATCTTTAAATGCATTGTGAATTAAAGTTGCATTGTGACTAAGAATTACAATTGGTTTATTCTTTTCATCTCTTGAATTTTTGTATCCAATTGGAGCCATCCTAGACCATCTTCCAGATTTTAAAGCAGCTCTAATTCCCCCTCTAATTTTAATTGACCTTCTATCATTATCAATCTCTGGAATAGCCAAAAAAATAGCTAACATTGCCTTATTTTCAGGAATACTCATGTCAATTGGTTGTTCGATTGCCTGAACCTCAACCCCATACTTTTCTAAAGTTCTCATCATAATTAATGAGTCTGTTAAATTTCTGGAAAATCTATCCCAAGATGTAATCAACAATAAATCAATACTATTCTTATTCTTTTTTAAAAAACTTAGAAATTTCTGATATTCTGGTCTATTAAAATTCTTAGCCGAATGGTCTTCTCTATATTCTTTTACAATTTCTATATTATTGCGTTTACAATAATTCACCAATTGCTCATATTGAATGTCCAAACTATATCCTTTAGCTTGTTCATCGCTACTTACACGACACATTATGGCAGCTCTTTTCATTGCTTTTCGATTTATTATATTGTTTTACAGTCAATTTTGCAAAGTATTCTAACAACTCTTTAATTTCTTGAATTGTTTCATCTGAATACTTTAGTTCATTTTTGTTTAAAATTTTCTTACACTGCTTAAATGAAACCATGTTACTTAACATGTGCATCACTTTCGTTTTTTACGATAAGCTTACTATTTATTTATTGATCTGAGTTTTTCAGTATCATAATTTTATTTTTTCGGTATCTTCAAAGTTTACTATATTTCCGTTAGCAATATCTATAGTTATTTTTTTATAATCTGCCTTTTTTATGTGATTGATTATTTTACTTTCTAATGCAACTTTTTTTATTGTAGTAACTTCAATTAATTCAATATTACCTGTTTTATATTTTACTTTTATTTGTTTAATTTTTTCAAAATTCTTTCTTATAATTTTCAATAATTTACTTTCTTGTTCCGATACTATCATAGTAAACAAATTATGATTTACATCTTTTCTATTACTTAAAAATTTAGAAACATAATTACTTATGGGAATATTATAGAAAGGAAAGTTAAGAAAATCATCAACTAAACTACTTATACTATAATTACTATATTCTTTTAACATTGTATTAGAAAAAGGTAGAAAATGTTGTGAATCATCTTTTCTTATAAATAAAGAAAGTTGTTCTCCTGTATAAATAATATTTACTATAAAAATATCTAAAATATTAAAATTAAATTCTTTTTCAGGATCAGAATTGTTTAATTCTATATATAACTGAGAATATATTTCAAAATCTTTATCCCCAATAATTTTCTTTATTTCATCAAATAGTAGAATATAGTCCTTTACTTTAAATTTACTAACTATTTGTTTTTTTAGTAATAAAACTTCTTCGTTACTACAACCAAAATCTTTTAATTGTTCTACAATTTTCATCCAAACATATTCAGAATAACTAATTTTATTCCAGTTTCCTTTTTCGGATTCATTATATTCAGATAACAAATTTGATCTTTCCCAATTTTTTATATCAGAATAAACAATATCGATTTCTGTTTTCAAAAACACTTTTTCTTGAACTTTATTAAATAAATCAGGAGCTTTTTCTAAAACAGAAAAATAATCTACAACATTAATCATAGTAATATTCTTTTTAAAAGACGAATATAAATAAAAGTTTGTAATAAAACAAACTTTTATTTAATAGTAAAAAAAATAATAATTTCTATCAATCGTAATAAAAGTAAAAACCAAAGTAGTAGTAGTAGTAGTAGTAGTAGTAGTAGTAGTAGTAGTAGTAGTAGTAGTAGAAAATTAATGCAAAAAAAATCCAAAGTAGTTAAAACTAATATAAAGCAAGGTCAAACAAAAATTAATACACTTTTAAAACGTAATAATTCGCTTTAATATAATTAAGTGTATTTTCAAATAGACAAAAATTATGAAAACAAAAAAACTAGTATCTTACCTATGAAGATACTAGTTTTTCTATATAATTCATAGGTCATTAACCTTTCAAATTCGCAATCTTGCCAAACGCCTTTTTTTTGGCTGGCCTTTTATATGTTTAGTCACTCTGTTCTGAAAAATATTTAACAGTTTTGATTAGAAAATCAGTTAAGTCAGTTTTTAATTTATTATATTCAGGCGATAATTTGAAAGCTTCATAACATAAGTTTAAAGCTTGGTTTGAATCAACTGCTAAACCTAAATTTACCATTTCTTGAAATAACGCATGATGGTCTGAATAATTCAAAGCAGTAGATAGTTGTGCGTTGGGAGAATTATTCAAATACGATTTTACTAGAAACTTTTCGGGAGCAGTATATGGATATAAGAAAAACGAATGTTCGGTTGGATGATTGTGATATGATGAATACTTTGGGTCATTTTTATAATCTCCATCAAAGACACAACAAAACCCCATTTTTAATCTCATTTGAGGAAAATTTCTTTTATGTCTTTCGTAATCATTTTTTACTTGGTCAATTGGTCCAGATACAATTATATTTACCAGTCGATCAAAATATTTATGCGTAAGATTTATTGAGATAAGAATATTTTTAATGATAAATTCTGCCTCCGTATCTTCACAATATAGCTGTATCAATGGATACGCTTTTGAATCCATTTTTGAAAACGAAGCATTAACTGAAATTGATGAAATTGCTTGATATTCTCCTAATGGATTTTTATCAATAAATTTTCTTGATTTTTGAGGAAATGCTGATAATAATGAAGGAGAATGAGTTGTAATAATAAATTGTTTTTTATGATGCCAAGAAACATATTGAATAACATCTGCTAATCTTCTTTGAATACTTGGATGAATACCTGCTTCTAATTCATCTATGATAATTAAAGAATCTTGAGGAGCTTCAAAAATATCGACTAAAATATTTAACAAAGATTCTTCACCAGATGCAGCATTATAACTTGAATAAGCTTCATTTACTTCTAAATCAGTAGGTTTTATTAAATATGCAACTTTATTGATATGTGAACCAATTCTATAAATTTCTACAGGATTTGGAATTTCAAAAACATAATTAAAGGCTTGTTCAATGTCTTCAATTAATCTTATTTGTTGAACATTTACAATTTTACGTAGTAAACTATTTGAAAAATTCCTAGCAGGTAGTAATCTTTCCAAATCTATTAATCTAATATGCTTGTCTTTAATTTGAGCGTTCATTCTATTAGTGTCATTACTAGATTTTCCTAGTCCAGTCCACGAACGTTTTGTAGCAGCTCTTTTACCAATACCTTGTCTATTGTCTACTCCAACTCTCCAAAAAAGTTCATACGAATAACTTCTTGTAGCTGATTCATATGAAGTAAAATTCAAAACGTCTCGCCAAGTATGCCTTCTTAAAACAGTTTCGGGTTTAGTTGCATCGTACTTCATAAAATTTTCATGACTACAAGCTATAAGTAATAATAAACTAGTCTTTCCAATCTTATTTGTTCCTGAAATGACTGTTATAGGATGGTCTAAAGTAAAATCTAGATTATTAATGTGTCTAAATTCATTAACTTTGACTCTGTTCAGAAAAAAACGAAAACTATTTTGCGCACCAGAAAATGTAGTTGGGTTGTAATAAAGTAATTTATTTTTTGCAGTATCAATATTTTGTAGATTCAACATATATATTATTATTTATTATGATTTTCTTGATTCTGCGGTAGACTTTGCCACCAACTTATTTATATGCTCAGTTTTTTGCTATTTAGTTGAACATGACTAGCGTTTTTGGTTAGATATGCTAAACTATTATTGCGTATTGTTTTTTATAAATCATCAAAATGGCTTTTAATCTGCTGAATATTTTTGGTACTCTCTCGCTAAGTTGATTTACGTCTTATTATTTATCACACTATCGCTAGCAAAAAACTGATTATCTATTTCATCTCGAAAGATTTGTTCTGGATTCTGATTAACCATTGTCATAAAAAACTTACTTCCAAACATAAGAAAAAAAAAGGTGCTAAACAACCCGTAAAAATACCTGATTTTCAAACCAGGTATTTTTACGGGGGTACCTTCGGGAGCTAAAGTAAATAAAGGGTTTCAATAAATTTTACGGAAAACCGTAAACTATATTAATAAAAATAAATATTTTCAAAAATTAATTATTGAGCCAAATCAACAGACAACCAATAACTAAACTGTCTATATTTTGATCATTTATAAAATCAATTTACTTCATCTTTTTTTTTAAATAGCAAAATATATTCGTTTACAATTATGAGTGGATTAAAAATAATTATTTACAAAACAACTTATTAACAATAATTACAATTAAATTGTTGATTACTATTTATTCAAACAAGACTTAAAAGTCTTTTTAATATCTAAATTTGCTCCATACCACAATAAAATTCTGCAATATGGACAAATTTGTAATCAAACGAAATGGCACGTATTTACCCTTTGAACCTTTCAAAATAGAAGAAGCCATTACAA
>ERZ1034363.246-NODE-246-length-38877-cov-2.588376_pt1 | contig 38877 bp, 39 predicted proteins | sample MGYA00520616_ERZ1034363 | MGnify/ENA primary metagenome ERZ1034363 (study PRJEB33736, sample SAMEA104284506) | Azolla filiculoides | biome: Urban; feature: Water surface; material: Ditch water | place: Netherlands | collected 2015-10-28 | depth 0-0.1 m ... | reverse complement strand
TGTTTACTCGCCTCACTTAACTAAGGCAGCTTTGTTTGAAACCTCTGGCCACTTACAGTGGTATGCAGACGGTATGTATCCACCAATGATTTTGGATGAGGAATACAACGCCGATGGCACTGTAAAACGCGCAGGGCAGCAGTACTACATGAAGCCCATGAACTGCCCTTTCCATAATTTGATTTATAAATCACGAGGACGGTCATACCGCGAACTTCCATTACGTTTATTTGAGTTTGGAACCGTTTACCGTTATGAAAAATCTGGAGTTCTCCACGGCATTACCCGTGCCCGTGGCTTTACACAGGATGGGAGAGCTCGATTCTCTTCTTACATTCGTACTGAATCTTCTCCGTGATTACGGTTTGAATGATTTCTACCTCGAACTTTCCACAAAGAATGAGGAAAAGTTTGTTGGTGAAGACTCTGATTGGGAGGAAGCCACTGAAGCACTGCGCAAGGCAGCAACTGCGCAGAACCTCGAATTGGTTTTAGATGAGGGTGGAGCTGCTTTTTACGGTCCAAAGATTTCGGTTCAGGCAAAGGATGCAATTGGTCGCACCTGGCAGATGTCTACGATCCAAGTAGATTTCCAATTGCCGCAGCGATTCGAACTTGAATACTCAGCAACAGATGGAACTCGTCAACGTCCGGTAATGATTCACCGAGCATTGTTTGGTTCAATCGAACGCTTCTTCGGGGTGCTAACCGAGCATTACAGCGGAGCGTTTCCACCATGGTTAGCACCAGTACAGGCAATTGGTATTCCGGTCGCCGACACCTTCGCAGATTACTTAACTGATGTTATGAAGCAAATGCGCAAGGCAGGAATTCGTGCTGAGATCGACGCCTCAGATGATCGTATGCAAAAGAAGGTACGTAATGCACAGATGCAGAAAATTCCATTTATGGTCATCGCAGGCGAAGAGGATCAGAAAGCTGGCGCGGTTTCATTTAGATATCGCAATGGTGATCAGAAGAATGGAATTCCTGTAGCTGAGGCAATTGCAGAAATTAAGAAGGTTGTCCAAGAACGCACCCAGGTGTAGTTAATGGAAGATCAAAACGCTGTAGCTGGCATGCCTGATGGTTGGCAACGTTTATGGGCGCCACATCGTCTTGATTATTTGCGTGGTGAAAATCGTCCCTTAGATGGAAATGATGTTGCCTGCCCGTTTTGCAAAATCCCAACGATGAAGGATGAAGAAGGTTTAATTGTTCATCGCGGGATTACCGCCTATGTCGTTATGAACCTATACCCATACAACCCAGGCCATCTTCTTGTGTGTGCCTATCGCCACGTTCCTGATCTAACAGATCTAACTGGTGATGAACGTAATGAAATTTCGGCACTAGCGGCGCATGCGATGAAGACAATTCGGAAGGTCTCTGGACCTGATGGCTTCAATCTAGGAATGAATCAAGGGGCAATATCCGGCGCAGGCGTGGCTGATCACATTCACCAACATGTTGTGCCACGTTGGTCAGGGGATGCAAATTTCATGCCGATAATTGGAAAAACAAAAGTTTTACCACAACTGCTTCAGCAGACTCGGGATGAGATCTCTGCTGCTTGGTAATTAGTTCTTCAGTTGTTCGATGTAGGAATTAACAATATCGACGCCAATACCTTTTTCAACCCAAACCGGAATTGCTGGAAACATTAATCCGGCTGCAAATGAATCTTCGCCGAGAGATTGTAAAAGCTCAAGATATTCATCTCTGAACTCTTGAACTAAAGTCTCATGTTCTGGAGAGCAAGCCATCTTCGTCGCAGGAAGTTTTGTGTAGTCAATAATGCTCAAATCGTGCAATGAAATCAGGGCGATAGGAAATCCCGCGTCATCGTGTAAAACCAAAAACGGTGTGATCATCTGATCAAAAACTCGATTGGCGATCATCACCGCATCATCAAAATCTGCCTCTTGTTTTTCGAGTCCATTCACAACAACTAAGCGTGGAGTTTGAAAGTCATCCAGTTGTGACCATTGGTCGATAGTAAGTTGATCAATTCCAGCTGAAGGATTGATCGCAAAGATTGCGAGATCGGCATCTCCTGAAACCACGGTGGGCAATACGCCTAAAAAGGTGTCAGCAACCAACTGTGGGTCGGCGCTTGAGTGACCATAGACATGAATCACCAGGTCGTTAATTTGAGATTGCACTGGGTCAGCCTACGATGGTCCTTGATGTTAAGTGCACGATTGAAGCCTGCGGTTACGCGAGTCATTACTCCCGTGGCCGCAACAGCCCTGCGCCTAGGAATTACCCCCAATGCGGTGACATGGACTGGGGCTATTGGCGTTGTCGCATCCTCTATGTATTTCTATCCACGAGGTGATTTTTTCCTCGGAACTTTAATCATCTGCATTTTGGCTTTAAGTGATTTGTTTGATGGCACGATGGCACGCATATCTCAGGCTGGCTCTAGTAAATGGGGCGGTTTCTTGGATTCAACAATTGATCGCGTCACAGATTCGGCAATATTGATTGGTGTAACGATCTATTTAATTGAACAAAAGGATTCATTGGCGTGGGTTGTACTTGTGACCTTAGTAGCAGGAATGCTCGTTCCATATATCCGAGCGAAAGCTGAGAGTTTTGGGATCGAATGTACTGGCGGTATAGCTGAGCGAACGGAACGTTTGATTATCTCCTTAACTGCAATTGGTTTTGATGGTTTAGATGTTCCATACATTCTTGCAATTGGTATGTGGCTTTTAGCCCTTCTTGGAACATTTACTGTTTTCCAGAGATTGCTCATTGTTAAGCGAGCCATTTAATTGAAAGAGAATTTAACGGCATACATCTACTTTGCTGGTTGGCGAATAGTGCGCTGGCTTCCCGAAAAAACTGCATACTCGCTTGCCTACGCCGTAGCTGATTTCTTAACTCGCAGAAGAGGTAAGAGTGTTCTACGACTTCGTTCTAATTTGCAACGCTCTCAGCCAGAGATCACTGCCTTAGATTTAGATCTCTTGACTGTCAACGCCATGCGTTCTTATATGCGTTACTGGTGCGACACCTTCAGATTTCCGGATTGGTCTCAACAACGCATCAGCGAAACGGTAACAGTTGAGAATGAACATCTATTGATGGATGCCATTGCAGCAAAAACGGGGGTCATTGTGTCCCTTCCGCACGCTGGTAATTGGGATCATGCTGGAGCATATTTTTGCGGCAAAGGCGTCAACCTTGTGACGGTTGCAGAACGATTAAAACCTGAAAAATTGTTTCTGAAGTTCCTGGAATATCGCCAAAACATGGGCATGGAGGTTTTGCCTCTCGATGGGCGAGTGATGGGAACTTTGGCGCAGCGTCTTCGACAAGGGGCGTTAGTTGCTTTAGTTGCTGATCGTGATTTATCCCGATCTGGAATCGATGTAACTTTCTTTGGTAGTCCTTCTCGTATGCCAGCAGGCCCAGCATTGCTTGCCCTAAAAACAGATGCGCCACTCATTACAGCTTATGTTTCTTATACTGAAACTGGCATTCACATCGTTTTCAAGCAAGTGTTGTTGCCAAGTGAAGGAACGCAAGAGCAAAAAGTTTCCGAAATCGTACAGATGACTGCAACACATTTCGAAGAAGGAATAGCCGATAAGCCCGAGGACTGGCACATGCTTCAACGTATTTGGATTGATGGCGATTTTGTGGAGCGAAGCTAATGCTCACTCGTTCGCTTAAGATAGGAATTGTGTGTCCCTACAGTTGGGACACACCTGGTGGCGTACAAAACCATATCCGTGATTTAGCGGAGTTTTTGATCGCAGCTGGACATGATGTTTCCGTGCTTGCACCCGCTATCGACGAAACTCTTCTTCCTGAATATGTCGTTAGCGCCGGTAAACCAATTTCAATTCCGTACAACGGAGCAGTAGCTCGAGTTCTTTTCGGACCTGTCGCGTTTGCGCGTGTTCGCCAATGGATTTCACAAGGAGATTTCGATCTTCTTCATCTACATGAACCTGCGATTCCATCAATTTCTTTATTGGCGTGCTGGGCTGCCGATGGTCCAATGGTTGGAACCTTTCATGCAGCCGCTAAACGTCAAAAAATTATTTTTGCGATTGGCCCAATTCTTGAACCAGCGATCGAAAAATTGTCTGCTCGTATTGCCGTTTCTGAGGCTGCGCGCTTAACTCTTACCGATCACTTAGATACTGACGCGGTGATTATTCCTAACGGTATTTATGCCTCTCGCTATGCTCACGGTAAAAAACAATCAAAATGGCAAGGAAACACAATCGGGTTTATCGGACGATTTGAAGAGCCACGTAAAGGTTTAAGTGTTCTTGTGGACGCCCTTCCCATCATTGCCCGTTTTGCGCCTGACATAAAGGTCTTTGTCGCAGGACCTGGGGATTCAACTGATGTTGAAAAAAGTATTGATCCGCAGCTACGTCACCGATTTGAATTCTTGGGAAAGATTTCAGAGGAGGATAAGGCGGATTTCATGGCCTCAGTCTCTCTTTATGTGGCCCCCAATACCGGTGGAGAATCTTTCGGAATTATTTTGGCTGAAGCTCTCGCAGGCGGTGCGTGCGTAGTGGCAAGTGATATCCCAGCCTTTGATGATTTACTCGGTCATGGTGAGTTTGGAGCTCTATTTGCATCCGAGGATTCGACAGATTTGGCTAAGGTAATTATTGATTTACTTCGTGATGAGAATAAACGTCAGAAGTTATCTGAGGCTGGAAAATCAAGAGGCCAGAGTTTTGATTGGACTGTTGTCGCAGAACAGATTTATTCGGTTTATGAGATGTCAATTGTTGGTAGTGAAAAGGTTCGACTCGCTTCAGATACTCGATCGTGGAATCGATTTTTATCAAAGGATGACAAGTGATGCTTAATTGGTTTGCTGCGACATTTATCCTCTTGATTGCATTGTGGTATCTGTCTTTTACTGCAACTCGCTTAGATCGATTGCATCATCGCGTCGAAACCAGTTGGGCTAATTTGGATGTACTGCTTCAAAAGCGAGCAGCGGTTGCGCTGGAAATTGCTCACAGCGATATCGCAGATCCTGCATCTTCCATGTTGCTGACAGGTGCGGCATATCAAGCGCGTGATGCAGACATTAAAAGTAGATCTCAGGCAGAAAGTGGATTGTCCGGTGCGTTGGGTCTTCTTTTGGAGGATTCGCAGCATTTAGCGACAGCGGCTGATAATGCTTTATTAACGGAGCTTTCAGCCTTAACCGACAAAATTCGTGTAGCCATCGCAATTCATACCGATGCAGTTAGCAGAACACAAATGGTGAGAGCAAAGTTCGTAGTTAAAGCCTTTAGATTGGCAGGAACGGCACCATTGCCAGTGACCTATGAGTTTGAGTCTGATGTTCTCTAAAGGTAAGTTTTTTGCGATATTACTTTCAGTCTTTGTTCTCACTGGTTGTTCAGTTGTTTCTAATCTGCTTCCTGATCAGAGTGAGAAGAGTTATTTAAGTGGAAAGCTAGGCTCCAATGGACCTGTGCTTGTTGTGAAGATAGATGACACCACCCAGGCACATCCACAGATAGGGCTAGAGGATGCTGATGTGGTTTACATCGAACAGGTAGAAGGGGGATTGACTCGTTTAGCGGCGGTTTTTTCCTCAGTGATTCCTCAAAGAGTAGGTCCTGTGAGAAGTGCGCGAATATCGGATATCGACATCATGGCCCAGTACGGTCGTGTTGCTTTTGCTTACAGTGGAGCGCAGAAGAAATTGTTACCGGTGATTACCGCAGCCAATGTACAAGACTTAGGTGCTCAACACGAGGGTCCAAGCATTTACACAACTGATCCGAAGCGGATACAACCATATGCGATGGTGTTAAGAGCAGATTTACTCATGCAGAAAGTACTTGAGAAGAAGTATTCAATTGATGAAGCTAAGAATGTCGGATCTGTTTTCGGCGATCTTCAAGAAGGCGGAGTTCCTACAAGTAAGGTTGTTATGCACTGGCCAGCTGCAACGTATTCGGCATCGTGGTCAGAAAAAGAACAACGATGGTTACTTGAACACAACAACAATGACAACATTGCAGAAAGTGGTATTCATTTAGGGCCAACCACTTTGGTTATCCAAATGGTTTCAATAACGCCATCAGAATATAAGGACAAACTTGGGGGAGTTACTCCGTTTTCTCAAACTGTTGGTTCAGGTAAGGCCTATGTACTGCGAAATGGCGAACTGTTTGCAACAACCTGGAATCGACCATTTGAAGATTCGGGTACAACCTTCACGCTAAATAGCGGCGAACAAATGAACTTTGCGGCAGGTCAGATTTGGATAGCTTTGACCGATCGTGAGCCTGATTTCACGTCGCGCCCAACCTCAAAGACAAAGTAGTATTTGCACCTAATCTTTCGATCGAAGCGGAGTTTGGTGAAATGGCTGAAGTAACAGGCACTGGTCGCGTAAAGCGTGGCATGGCAGAGATGCTTAAGGGCGGCGTCATCATGGATGTCGTTAACGCCGATCAAGCAAAGATCGCTGAAGATGCAGGTGCCGTAGCTGTTATGGCGCTTGAGCGTGTGCCAGCAGATATTCGCGCACAAGGCGGAGTCGCTCGTATGTCAGATCCTGACATGATTGAAAAGATTCAAGCTGCTGTTTCAATTCCTGTCATGGCCAAAGCTCGCATTGGTCACTTCGTAGAGGCACAAGTTCTTCAGTCACTTGGTGTCGATTACATTGATGAATCAGAAGTTCTTACACCTGCAGATTACGAAAACCATATTGATAAGTGGGATTTCACTGTTCCTTTTGTTTGTGGTGCAACAAATCTTGGTGAAGCGCTTCGCCGTATTAATGAGGGCGCTGCAATGATTCGTTCCAAGGGTGAAGCCGGTACCGGCGATGTTTCCAATGCGATGCAGCACATGCGCAAGATCGGTGGCGAGATTCGTCGTCTCTCATCGCTTCGCGAAGATGAACTATATGTCGCAGCAAAAGAACTTCAAGCACCATATGACTTGGTTAAAGAGGTTGCGCAAACTGGAAAGCTTCCAGTAGTTCTTTTCACTGCTGGCGGAATTGCAACACCAGCTGATGCTGCTTTGATGATGAGCATGGGTGCCGATGGCGTATTTATCGGTTCCGGTATTTTCAAATCTGGAAATCCTGCACAACGCGCAGCGGCCTGTGTGCGTGCGACAACTTTTTGGGATGACCCAAAGGTTATCGCCGATGCATCACGCGGCTTAGGTGAAGCGATGGTTGGCATCAATGTGGCCGATCTTCCTGCGCCACATCGACTTGCTGAACGCGGCTGGTAATTTCTTAACTAATGAAGGTTGGTGTTTTAGCTTTACAAGGTGATGTACGTGAGCATGTCAGTTCACTTATCGCTTGTGGGGTAGAACCCATTTCGGTTCGGAGATCATCAGAGATTGATGTAATTGATGCTCTTGTTTTACCAGGGGGAGAATCAACAACGATCGCGCAATTAGCTGAAGTTTTCGGTATCTATGAACAACTTAAAACCAGAATTAGCCAGGGAATGCCTGTTTATGGCTCTTGTGCCGGAATGATTTTGCTGGCAAACAAAATTCTCGATGCCAAAGAGGGGCAAAAAACTTTCGGCGGTCTAGATATAACTGTGAGACGAAACGCCTTCGGTCGTCAGGTTGATTCATTTGAATCTGATATTCCATTTAATGATGGTTCTTCTGATCTTATTCGTGCCGTATTTATTCGTGCCCCGTGGGTTGAGCAAGTAGGCAAAGATGTAGAAATCCTCGCCTCCGTTGACAACCACCCTGTGGCTGTTCGCTCACAGACAGTATTAGCAACATCTTTTCACCCAGAATTAACGGGAGATCACCGAATTCATAGATACTTTATTGAAGAGGTAGCACGCCCAGCGCTCGAGAAGGTAAAGTAGCGTCATAATTTAGTTCAGCAAGTTTCATTGAAATTGAGGTGTTCCAATGTCCGGCCATTCCAAATGGGCGACGACCAAGCATAAGAAGGCGATCATTGATAGCCGCCGTGCAAAGGTGTTTGCAAAGCAGATTCGTGCAATTGAAGTTGCGGCTCGTAACGGTGGCGCTGACATGGATGGCAACCCAACACTTTTTGATGCGGTCGCAAAAGCTAAGAAGTCTTCAATGCCTTCCGACAATATTGAACGCGCTATCAAGCGAGGTGCAGGACTAGAAGCTGGTGCAAAAGACTGGATCACAATTATGTACGAAGGCTACGGTCCAAATGGCGTGGCAATTATGATCGAGTGTTTGTCCGACAACCGAAACCGTTCAGCATCTGAAGTTAAGGTTGCCGTAACTCGTAACGGCGGATCTATGGCAGATCTTGGTTCAGTTTCTTACCTGTTCAATCGCAAGGGTGTTGTTATTGTTAAGAAAGATGGAACGTTGACAGAGGATTCAATCCTGGAAGCGGTTCTAGAAGCTGGTGCTGAAGAGGTTAACGATTTAGGTGAAGCCTTTGAAATTGTGAGCGAACCAGTTGATCTTGTTCCAGTTCGTACCGCGTTACAAACAGCGGGGATTGATTACGAGTCCGCTGACTCTTCATTCCTACCATCTATGAGCATTCCGCTTGATGCCGATGGCGCTAAGAAGGTATTTGAACTCATTGATGCGATTGAAGAGCTAGATGATGTCCAAAATGTTTACAGCAACTTCGATGTTTCCGATGAGGTTATGGCGAGCCTCGAATAAGTAGTTGCTCGTTATCTCTAGGCTTGAACACTGAACTAACGAGGAAAGCGCGAGGGCAACGATGAGAGTTTTGGGTGTCGACCCTGGTCTTACTCGTTGCGGCGTCGGAATCGTAGAAGGTGAAATCGGAAAGCCAATCTCATTAATTGAGGTTGGCGTCATCCTCACACCAACGGAGTCTCCTCTTGAGCAACGCTTATTGGATTTAGATCAGCAACTTTCTGAGTGGGTAAATCTTTGGAAACCCGATGTTGTGGCTGTGGAGCGAGTTTTTTCACAACACAACGTTCGAACCGTGATGGGTACTGGTCAAGCTGCAGGTATTGCACTTCTGATTGCAGCCAAAGCAGGTATTCCCGTAATGATGCACACTCCATCTGAAGTTAAAGCATCGGTTACCGGTAGCGGACGAGCAAATAAAGCCCAAGTAGCGACAATGGTGCAAAATATTTTGAGACTAGAAACAATTCCAAAACCTGTCGATGCAACAGATGCTTTGGCTCTTGCCATTTGTCACATTTGGCGTGGGGGAGGCAATACAAAGATTGCTAATGCTTTAGCAGCTGAACAATCTCGTCTGAAAAAGTTGCGTGCACGATGATTTCCTTGTTAACAGGCACAATTCGTTCAATAGGTTCGGATCGCCTAACCGTTGAAGTTGGTGGATTCGGCTTATCTGTTCTGGTCAACCCGCAAACATCTTCGCAGGTAACTATGGGTGCTCAAGTGCAGCTCTTCACCTCACTTGTAGTTCGAGAGGACTCTTTAACACTGTTTGGTTTTCTTAATGAAGAATCACGCACCTTGTTTGAGCTTGTTCAAACCGTTTCAGGCATTGGACCTAAAGTTGCGCTCTCAATTCTTGGCGCCTTAACTCCAGAAGATCTAGGGCGTGCGATCGCACAAGAGGACATTGGAGCAATTGAAAAGGTTCCTGGCATCGGTCGAAAAGGTGCCCAGCGAATGATTCTTGAACTCAAAGGAAAATTGTCGGATTTATCGCACGGGCAACAATACAAATCACATCAGCCTGCTTGGCGTGAACAACTTACAAGCGCGCTGGTTTCATTGGGTTTTTCACCTAAAGAATCAGATGCTGCAATTTCCAATGTTGTTTCTTCGCTACAAAGCGATGATATTGACGCTTCAAATATGGAGCTGAGCGAATTATTGAAACTTACGCTTGCAAGTGGAAAGAGTTCACGTGGCTGATGATCGTTTAGTTACGCCACAGATAAAAGGTGAAGAGTCTGCGTTAGAACATGCGCTTCGCCCAAAGTCTTTGCAGGATTTCGTGGGCCAACATCGAGTGCGTGAACAGATTGATGTGCTGCTGACCGCTGCCCGCCATCGTAATTCTCCAGCCGATCACATTCTTTTATCTGGCCCTCCAGGATTAGGAAAAACAACCCTCGCCCTAATTCTCGCCTCAGAGATGCAAGCTCCGATTCGTATTACAAGCGGACCCGCAATCACACATGCAGGTGACTTAGCAGCGATTCTTTCTTCTCTTGTTGAGGGTGAAATTCTTTTCTTAGATGAAATTCATCGTTTGCCAAGACCTGCCGAAGAGCTGTTGTACTTGGCTATGGAGGATTTTCGAGTAGATGTTGTGGTTGGTAAAGGTCCGGGAGCCACAGCAATCCCGTTGCAATTGCCGCACTTCACATTGGTAGGAGCGACTACGCGAGCTGGATTACTTCCAAGTCCATTGCGCGATCGCTTTGGTTTCACTGCGCATCTCGATTTTTACAATGAAGCAGACATTGCCCATGTCATTACCCGAAGCGCTGAACTTTTGAAGATTGTTATTGATAAGGATGCAATTGTTGAAGTTGCGGGACGATCACGAGGAACACCTCGCATAGCAAACCGTTTGCTGCGACGTGTGCGTGATTACGGACAGGTTCAAGGTAGCTCTCGGATTTCTTTAGTTGATGCAAAAGCTGCACTCGAGATGTATGAGGTTGATGAACTAGGACTTGACCGATTAGATCGGGGAGTTCTTACCGCCTTGATCGAGCGTTTTAATGGGGGACCAGTGGGTCTTTCTACCTTGGCGATAGCAGTCGGCGAGGAGGTTGAAACCGTTGAATCCGTGGCAGAACCTTTCTTGGTCAGAAATGGATTTATGGCCAGAACCCCACGCGGAAGAGTGGCCACCGCTCAGGGCTGGCGCCACATAGGACGAACACCACCTGCCGAAATCGCCACGCTTTTCGACTTACCTGCACCTGACGCCTAGACTCTCGGGTTATGTCTACAACTAATAAACCTGTAAAGACGGCTGCCCGCCCTGGCCGCTCTTTGGCGATCTTAGGTCTGGTACTCGTTGCCATGACCAGCCTCGTCTTCATTCAAGGTGCGACCTCTGTAAATCTAGGACTCGATCTACGCGGAGGTACCTCGGTTACCTTGCAGCCACGTATCGCACCTGGTGAAGCCGGCAAAGTAACCAGCGAATCAATTGATCAAGCTGTTTCAATTATTCGTCAACGTGTTAACTCACTTGGTGTTGCTGAATCAGAGGTAACTGCACAAGGAAGCGGAACAAATCGTCAGATCGTTATCTCAGTACCAGGAGACACAGGTCGACGAGTTGTTGAGTTAGTTGGACAGACAGCAGAGTTGCGTTTTCGCCAGGTCTTGGCGTCAGCGTCAGGAATTCCAGCAGCGGCAGATTCTGCGGCAACTCCAACTTCTGGTGTGAGCGCAGATGTCAATGCAAAGTTTGCGGCTCTCGACTGTACTAAGTCTGAAAATCTTCAAGGCACAGGAACAGATGCACCAACAGACACAATCGTTGCATGTGATCGTGCTGGAGTAACTAAGTACATTTTGGCGCCAGCAGAAGTTCTTGGTCGTCAGATTTCTAAGGCATCAGCGGGTCTAGACACTCAAGCTGGTAGCGCTTGGTTTGTAAGTCTTACATTTAACAATGAAGGAACATCAGCATTCGGCGCATTAACCTCACGCGTTACCTCTTTGGCAGAACCTACCAATCAGGTTGCAATCGTTCTTGATGGCTTGGTTGTATCTTCACCAAGAATCACCGAAGCTATCCCTTCAGGAAATGCACAGATCACAGGAAGCTTCACGCAACTTGAAGCTCAGGATCTTGCAAATGTTTTGAAGTATGGTGCTTTGCCACTTGCATTTGACCGCGGAGAAGTTCAGCAGGTTTCACCAACACTTGGTGCAGATCAACTTGATGCGGGCCTACTAGCTGGTGGATTAGGTCTTGCTCTAGTTTGTCTCTACTCACTCTTGTATTACAGAGGTCTCGGAATAGTAACTGTTGGCTCTTTGGCCGTTGCTGGTTCATTGATCTACCTTCTCTTCCTTTTGCTTGGCGAATGGATTGGATTCACGCTTACATTGGCGGGTATTGCAGGTGCGATCGTTGCTATCGGCGTAACCGCTGACTCGTTCATCATTTACTTCGAACGTGTTCGTGATGAGATGCGCGAAGGTCGTTCTTTGCGAACAGCGGTTGAAACCGGTTGGGCGCGAGCTCGCCGAACAATCCTGGTAGCTGACTTTGTTTCTATCATCGCTGCGGTGCTTCTCTACTTCTTCGCAGTCGGTGGAGTTCGAGGATTCGCCTTCACTCTTGGTTTAACTACTTTGGTGGACTTGATTGTGGTCTTTGTATTCACAAAGCCATTGGTTTCAATTTTAGCTCGAGTTAACTTCTTTAACTCAGGTCATCCCTTATCTGGATTCTCAAGCAAGAGCTTGGGAACCGTTGTTGCGAAGGAGGCATAAAGATGTCGAAGATTTCTGGTCTTGGAGGACGTCTCTATCGCGGCGAAACCGCAATCGACTTCATTGGTAAGCGTCGTCGTTGGTATTCGATTTCGGCACTATTTGTTTTAGCATCTATTGCTGCACTTTCATTGCAGGGTTTACACCTTGGAATTGAGTTCAAAGGTGGCTCCTCATTTACTGTTAATAAGGTAAACGCTTCGGTTGAAGATGCCCGAAGCGCTGTTGAGGCAACGGGAGTTCCAGGCGAGCTCATCGTTCAAAATATTGGAAGTGACAAGGTTCGCGTTCAAACTGGCGCCTTGGATACTGCTCAGAACAACTCAGTTCAGGATGCACTTGCAGCGAAGTTTGGTGTGAGTGTTGAGTCAATTGACACTCAAATCACCGGACCTTCGTGGGGTAAGGAAATTACTCGCAAGGCGCTGTATGGATTAGTTGGTTTCTTAATCGTAGTTATGTTGTATCTAGCAATGGCATTTGAACCGAAGATGGCTGTGGCTGCAATCGCAGCGGTAGTCCATGACGTTTTCATTACCGTTGGTATTTACGCCCTTGTTGGATTTGATGTGACCCCAGCAACCATTATTGGTTTCCTAACAATTCTTGGGTACTCCTTGTATGACACGGTCGTTGTTTTCGACAAGGTACGAGAGAACACACGTTCAATCTCATCAACCTCAACTAAGACGTACTCTCAGGCTGTTAATCACGCGGTTAACCAAACTTTGGTTCGTTCAGCAAATACCTCTTTGATCGCACTTCTTCCTGTTGGCTCAATTTTGTTTGTGGGTGCAGGATTACTCGGTGCTGGAACGTTGAAGGATCTTTCCCTCGCGCTCTTTATCGGTCTAGCTGTTGGAACATACTCTTCGATCTTTATCGCGCCTCCCGTGCTGGCACAGCTTCGCGAAAAGGAGCCTGCAATGCAGGCACTTGCTAAGCGCGTCAACTCTCGCTCTGGTGCTTCAACAGAAGGTGTCCTTTCTTCATCTGTTGCGGCGGTTAATGGACGTGGTCCACGTAACCAACCAAAGCGCAAAGGTCGTAAGTAAGGTTCTTTGTGGATACTTTGATAGCACCAGTAATTAGTGCTCTCAAAGTAAATCACGCCTCAGTAGATTCTGATGAGGTGTCACGTGCTTTTGTAGCCGCACGTGATGCCCATGAGGGTCAGCTACGCAAATCAGGTGAGCCATACATAACTCATCCAGTTGCTGTGGCTGAAATTCTGGCAAACCTTGGCTTGAATCCAGCCACGATTATCGCCGCACTACTGCACGATACAGTCGAAGACACTTCATACTCCTTATCTCAGTTGCGCTCTGATTTTGGTGATGAGATTGCAAATTTAGTTGATGGTGTCACGAAGTTGGACAAATTAACCTATGGGCCGACAGCCGAAGCAGAAACTGTACGCAAAATGGTTATTGCTATGTCGCGCGATATTCGTGTATTGGTTATCAAACTTGCAGATCGTTTACACAACGCACGAACCTGGAAGTTTGTATCGCCAGAGAGCGCCGAACGTAATGCTCGAGAAACCTTGGATATCTACGCACCTCTTGCGCATCGTCTAGGTATGAACGCACTCAAATGGGAGCTTGAAGATCTCTCATTTGAAGTTTTGGAGCCAAAAAAGTTTGAAGAAATATCGCGTCTTGTGGCAGAGCGATCTCCTTCTCGCGACAAGTTAACTGAAGAAGTTATAGCAACAGTTAAAGAAGATTTACAAAGAGACAGCATCGAATCAACGGTGACTGGCCGAAAGAAGCACTTTTTCTCTGTTTATCAAAAGATGGTAGTTCGTGGACGAGAGTTCAATGACATTTATGATCTTGTAGGAATCCGTGTTTTAGTTAATGATGTTCGCGATTGTTACGCCGTATTAGGTTCTATCCACGCACGCTGGAGTCCAGTGCCTGGTCGATTCAAGGATTACATCGCAATGCCTAAGTTCAATTTGTACCAGTCACTTCACACGACTGTTATTGGGCCAACAGGTAAGGCGATCGAAATCCAGATCCGTACCTACGATATGCACGCTCGAGCCGAATTTGGTATCGCAGCGCACTGGAAATACAAACAAGGTCCAGAAAATAATGAAAGTTCCCCTGAAATGCTGTGGCTTCGCCAGTTGCATGAATGGCAGAAGGAAACGGAAGACCCTTCAGAATTTTTAGAGGCGTTGCGTTTTGATTTAGGATCACCAGAGGTTTTTGTTTTCACGCCGAAGGGGAGTGTCGTTGCACTTCCTGGCGGTTCAACCCCAGTGGACTTTGCATTCTCTGTCCATACTGATGTTGGCCTGCGATGTGCAGGCGCAAAGGTCAATGGTCGCTTAGTTCCATTGGAGTCTCGTCTCAATAATGGCGATGTGGTTGAGATTGTTACCAATAAGAGCGAATCTGCCGGTCCAAGTCGAGATTGGCTCAACTTTGTAAAAAGCCCTCGCGCGCGATCAAAGATAAAGGCGTGGTTTAGCAAGGAACGTCGTGAAGAAGCGATAGATGCTGGTCGTGAATCAATAGCTCGCCAAATGCGTAAGGCGGGACTTCCTTTGCAAAAGATTTTTGCGGGTCACTCATTGCTCGAATTAGCTCACGATTTACGGTATTCAGATATTGAAGGTTTGTACTCTGCCGTTGGCGATGGACATGTTTCGGCCGCTTCAATCATCGATAAATTAGTTGCATCTATGGGTGTAGAGGATTCGCATCCTGAACCAACTATGGATGTTCTGCCAAATCGTGCACCAACTACAAGGCGATCTAGCAATGCGGTCGATGTTGAAGGAACTGATGATGTATTAGTAAAACTTGCTCGTTGTTGTACTCCAGTTCCGGGTGATCCAATTATGGGCTTCATAACAAAGGGCAGCGGTGTTTCTATCCACCGAAACGACTGCACCAACGCTCATGATTTACAGAAACACCAGCTAGATCGCGTCGTAAATGTGAAATGGCGTGTTGGAGCAGCATCTATTTTCTTAGTGAACATCCAGGTTGAAGCGTTAGATCGTGCATCCTTGCTTGCCGATGTAACGAGAACTCTGTCCGAGCAACATGTAAATATTCTTAGCGCAGCCGTGAGTACGTCAAAGGACAGAACTGCCTTTTCTAGGTTTACCTTTGAAATGGCGGATGCAACTCATCTTGATGCTGTACTAGCAGCAGTGCGAGGTATCGAGGGCGTTTACGATGTTTACAGAACGACTAATAATTAATTAGTTGAACTCTGCAAGACCCTTTTCAGCTTCTGCAAGCCAAACCTTACGAGCTGCAGCTGATTCAGAAGCCTCTTGAGACTTCTTTGCATTGCCACTTGCTGCAAATTTCGCAGCTGCCTTTTCGTAGTTGGCGATTGACTCAGTAAGTTGAGCAACAACCTCTTGAGCGCGCTTCTTTGCTGCGGGATCGGTCTTGCGCCAGATCTCAGCCTCTGCCTCTTTAACAGTTGTTTCAACTGCAGAAACTCGAGCATCGAGGGCGGCACGCTTATCACGATGGGTCATGCCGATCTTTTCCCAAGAACGCAGGTGCTCATTGAGCGCCTTACGCGCCTCCTTCACATCAGTGATTGGAAGAACCGCTTCAATAAGAGTTAATAACTCCTCGCGCTTTGCAAGGTTTGCAGCCATGGTCACATCACGCTTTTCTAAATCAGCGTTCTTTGCTGTGAAGAATTTATCTTGAGCAGCCTTAAAGCGCGCCCATAATTTTGCATCATCATTTTTCTTGCCGCGACCAGCAGCCTTCCAAGCATCCATTAGCGCTTTGTAACGCTTTGCAGTTGGAACCCATTCAGTCGAGTTAGCCAGATTTTCTGCCTCTTCAACAATCTGCTTTTTCGCATCAGCAACAACAGATTGTGTGGCTTCAAGGGATGCAAAGTGGGTACGACGCCGCTTATCAAACTTATTTCGAGATGAAGAGAAACGCTTCCAAAGATCTGCATCAGCCTTTTTATCTAGGCGCGGAGCAGCCTTCCACTCATCAAGCAAGACCTTTAAGCGATCTCCAGTTGCCTTCCAACTTTCAGATAGCGCCAAGCTTTCTGCTTCAGCAACAATTTTTTCCTTTTCAACAATAATTTGCTCACGACGCGCAGCTTTGGCAGCGGTTTCTGCCGCCTTCTTTGCCTCATACGCCTCGCGATGACCTTCGATAAGTGGCTCAATCTGTTCAACAGATGCAGCTAGAGCTTCTAGATCACCAACACCATTGAGCTCTTTCACCTGATCGCGCAACTTCTTTACCGCTGCATAAGCATCGGATGGAACCATTGCGCCGCTCTTAATGCGTGCTGCAAGTAGAGCAACCTCTGCAGCTAAAACCTCAAACTTGCGAACAAAGTAGGCAAGTGCCTCTTCGGCGGTTTTTCCAGGGTATGAACCAACTGCTTTTTCACCCTGTGAAGTACGAACAAAAACGGTGCCATCATCTGCGACTCGACCAAAAGCTGAAGGATCTCCGATCAACGCACTTGCTGCGCTGGCCTGGTGTGGGAAATTCATATCTGTCATGAGAGTGATCCTTTCAGCGCGTTTCTTCATTGTGAAGTTCGCTATGTGGTGGGTGCGATACTCAGAAGTTTTAACGCCTCTGAGCGTGGGTTAGGTCTGTATTCCTGTGCAAAAGGTACCCTGTCTCATGGTGTGAGCGTCAATTACACCCATATCTGAGCGTGGAATGAGGGGGAGAGTTAATGCTTATCGACTCCTTTGCAGCTCCCATGTTTGCCACGAATTGCTGGGTAATTGCGACCGAGCCTGGGTCTGAGTGCGTGGTTGTCGATCCGGGAATGCCTGATGTTTCACATCAACTCACTGAACTTCTTGAAAAACATAATCTAAAGCCCGTTGCAATCATCGCAACTCATGGGCATCTGGACCATACCTTTTCAATTCAACCGATCGCCGATGGTTATTCGATCCCTACATATATTCATAGCGAGGATCGAGCATTCCTTGGCAATCCAGAAAAACTTCATGGCGCTGAGTTTGTTGCGACCCTTTCGGGAATGAGTTTTTCTGAACCGAAAGATGTTCGTGAACTTCGCAACGCAGATGTGATTGATCTTGTGGGCATGTCTTTTAAGGCGATACACGCACCCGGTCATACGCGTGGTTCGCTAATGTTTGAAGTTTCAAACGAGGTAATTATCAGCGGGGATGTTCTCTTTGCTGGTTCTATAGGTCGCACAGATCTACCAACTGGATCATCAAAGGATATGGAAGAGACATTGCGTAAGAAGGTTTTGCCGTTATCGGATCATCTCCGCGTCCTTCCAGGTCATGGTCCTGATACAACGATGGCAATTGAAAAGAAAACAAACCCATATTTAAAGAGTTTGGTAGGTCGGTACTAATGGCTGGACAAAAGATTTCGGCTCCTAAAGGAGTTAGCGAATATGTTCCCGAAAGGTCAGCTTCATTTGAATTTGTGCGTGACAACTTAGTTGCGCCAGCCAAACGTGCCGGTTACCAACTCATAGAGCTGCCCGTATTTGAAGACACTGATTTATTTAAGCGTGGCGTTGGTGAATCAACCGATGTTGTTTCAAAGGAGATGTACACCTTTGAAGATCGTGGCGGACGTTCAATAACTTTACGTCCCGAAGGAACAGCGGGTGTTATGCGCGCAGTTATCGAACACGGATTAGATCGCGGACAATTGCCTGTAAAAGTTTGGTACTCAGGTCAATTCTTTAGAGCAGAACGCCCTCAAGCCGGTCGTTACCGCCAGTTCTATCAAGTAGGTATAGAAGCTATTGGATTAGATGATCCTGCGATTGATGCCGAAGTAATCGCAATAGCTGATGCTGCTTTCAAATCTTTAGGATTGAGCAAGTATCGTTTGGAGATTACCTCGCTTGGTGATGCAGAATCTAGAGCGGCACATCGAATCGATTTATTGAAATTCATTGCAACGCTAGATTTGGATGAAGCGACCGCGTCTCGTGCAGCGATCAATCCACTGCGTCTCTTTGACGATAAGCGCGAAGAAATGAAAAAAGCAATGGCTAATGCTCCATTGCTCGTTGACTATTTGAATGAAAAATCAAGATCTAATTTTGATTTGGTGAAGAAGTATCTTGACGCTTTGGGAATTTCATATGTTCTCAATCCTCGAATGGTGAGAGGCTTGGATTACTACACCGGCACGACATTTGAATTTGTTCATGAACTTTTAGGAGCTCAATCAGGAATCGGTGGCGGCGGTCGCTATGACGGCCTGATGGAACAACTCGGGGGACAAGCTCTATCTGGAATTGGATTCGGCCTTGGTGTCGATCGTGCGTTGCTAGCTGCAGAAGCCGAAGGTGTGATCGCAGCAGATGCATTTGCATCCGATCTCTTCATCATCCCGCTCGGCGAGGCTGCAAAGGTTCAGGCGCTCACAATCGCTGCTGAACTTCGTCGTGCTGGCAAAGTTGTAGAAATAGCCTTCGGTGATCGTGCTCTCAAAGGCGCCATGAAGGGTGCAGACAAGAGCGGTGCTACATATGTCATCGTTTTAGGCGAATCAGAGATTTCTAGCGGGACGGTCGAGTTAAAAGAGATGAAATCTGGCGAGACCAAATCCGTTAAGATTGACTCATTGCTCCAATCACTTTAAACAGAAATTAGGACACTCACAGATGTTGCGCACACATGAAGCTGGATCGCTCCGCAAATCACATGCGGGTCAGACCGTAACCCTTGCTGGTTGGGTTTCTCGACGACGTGACCATGGTGGTGTTGCATTTATCGACCTACGCGATGCTTCAGGCTCTGTTCAGGTAGTTATCCGTGACGAGAAGGTGGCGGGTTCCCTACGTGCCGAATGGTGCCTTTTAATTACAGGTGAAGTTGTTGCCCGTCCAGATGGCAATCAGAACTTAAATATTGCTACCGGTGAGATTGAAGTTATGGGAGATGCCGTTGTAGTTCTCTCTGAATCTGCGCCGTTGCCTTTTCCCGTTGACAGCGGAGATGACACTGAGATTAATGAGGAAGTTCGCCTTAAGTACCGCTACCTAGATCTACGTCGCGAAAAGCCAGCACACAATCTGCGCCTTCGTTCTAAGGTCACATCGACAATTCGTCGTGTAATGGAAGAGGAAACCTTCCTTGAAATTGAAACACCTTATCTAACCCGTTCAACCCCTGAAGGTGCTCGCGACTTCTTAGTTCCAGTGCGTTTACAACCTGGAAGTTGGTATGCGTTGCCACAGTCACCGCAACTTTTTAAGCAGTTGTTGATGGTTGCAGGTATGGAAAAGTACTATCAAATCGCACGTTGCTTCCGTGATGAAGATTTCCGCGCAGATCGCCAACCAGAATTCACTCAGCTCGACATTGAAATGTCATTCATCGATCAGGAAGATATTTTGGCTGTTGCTGAAAAGATTGTTGCTCGCGTGTGGAAGGAGACCGTTAACTACGACATTCCACTTCCACTTAAGCGAATGACCTATGCCGATGCGATGACTAACTATGGTTCAGATAAACCAGATCTTCGCTTTGGAAATAAGCTTGTTGATCTGACCTCATTCTTCGCTGAAACACCGTTCCGTGTTTTCCAAGCACCGTATGTTGGCGCTGTAGTTATGCCTGGTGGAGCATCATCGGCACGTCGTGAACTAGATGCTTGGCAAGATTGGGCAAAGGCACGCGGCGCAAAGGGACTTGCATATATTTTGGTCAATGAAGATGGAACTTTGGGCGGTCCGGTTTCAAAAAACATCTCAGAGAAAGAGACTGCTGGTGTTGTGACGGCGGCTGGTGCAAAGCCTGGAGATGCAATTTTCTTTGCAGCAGGCGATCGCTCGTCATCACTTAATCTCTTGGGTGCGGTTCGCCTCGAGATTGGAAAGCGATGCGGTTTGATTCCAGATGGTCAGTGGGAGTTCTTGTGGGTTGTTGATGCACCTATGTTTGAACCAACTGATAACGGAGGTTGGACCGCGGTTCACCACCCATTCACCGGTCCAAAACCAGAGTTTGCATCGACATTTAAATCAGATCCTGCAACCGCTTTGGCTTATGCCTATGACATTGTTTTAAATGGAACTGAGTTAGGTGGTGGATCGATTCGTATCCACGATCGCAATATTCAAAAGGATGTTTTCTCCGTTATCGGATTGAGCGATGAAGAGGCAGCAAGCAAGTTCGGCTTCCTACTTGAGGCGTTTAATTATGGACCGCCTCCACATGGCGGAATTGCATTAGGTCTTGACCGAGTGTGTGCATTGTTGACGGGTTCAGATTCGATTCGCGAAGTAATTGCCTTCCCTAAAACCGCTAGTGGTGGCGATCCATTAACTGGAGCACCGACACCAATCACACCTGCACAACGCAAAGAAAGTGGAATCGACTGGGTTCCACAGCCTAAAACCACCGAAGATAAGTAAGGGTCGGGTAGGCTAACAACATGGGTCCAGGTGGAATTGCAACGATCATCGCAGCATCGTCTTTGGCGGTTATTGCGATCGCTATCGCCTACGTCGTTATTCGCGTAGGACGTTTGATCGATGAAGCGAAAGCATCATTGAAGGCGATCACTGATGAAACTGCGCCGCTTATCGATGAGGTTCACACGACAGTAACCCTTGTTAATGGACCGCTTCATAGCATTAATCGCGTTTCAAAGAATATTGAAGAGCTCTCTGAAAAAGTTTCCGAAGCGACAACAGGTTTTATGAATAAGAATGGTTCAGCGGTAAAGGTAGCGGGCGCTCTTTTATCTGCTGCTCAAATGAGCAAGGGCCGCACCAAGAAGAAGAAGGCGGAGTGACCTTAACTAGTGGAATCCGCCGAGATCCGTTCGCGCTGGCTGCGCTTTTTTGAATCAGACAACCGTCAGGGTTTAACTCACACAGTTGTACCTTCTGCATCCTTAATAGCCGATGATCCAAATCTGCTGTTAGTTAATGCAGGAATGGTTCCCTTCAAGCCATACTTTTTAGGCGAGGTAACTCCACCTTTCCAGCGCGCAACTTCTGTTCAAAAATGTGTTCGAACGCTAGATATCGATGAGGTTGGTAAGACAACTCGCCATGCATCTTTCTTTCAGATGTGCGGCAATTTCTCATTTGGTGATTACTTTAAAGAAGGTGCGATCGCGCTTGCTTGGGAGTTGTTAACTCGACCAATTTCTGATGGTGGTTATGGATTTCCTGAAGAAAAATTATGGGTAACTGTCTATTTAGATGATGATGAAGCCGCTGATATTTGGCACAAGAAAATGGGCGTTCCTAAGGAGCGTATTCAGCGACGCGATATGGCCGATAACTTCTGGTCAATGGGTGTTCCAGGACCTTGCGGACCATGTTCGGAAATTTACTACGATCGAGGTCCAGCTTATGGTGTCGAAGGTGGACCGATCGCGGATGAGAACCGTTATTTAGAGGTTTGGAACCTTGTGTTCATGCAAAATGAACGTGGTGCTGGTGGTGGAAAAGATGGATATCCAATTTTGGGAGAACTTCCAGCAAAGAGCATTGATACCGGATTAGGACTTGAGCGTACCGCCGCTCTCTTACAAGGTGTTGAGAACATTTATGAAATCGATACAACGATACAAATTCTCAATCGTGCGTCAGCATTAACCGGCGTTAAGTACGGTGCTTCAGAAAAGTCTGATGTATCTCTACGTGTTATCGCAGATCACGCACGTACTTCGGCGATGTTGATTGGTGATGGAGTAACTCCGGGCAATGAGGGCCGTGGATATGTTCTACGCCGAATGATGCGTAGAACTATTAGAAATATGCGCCTTCTAGGTTCAATGGATCCGATTATGTCTGAATTAACTGTTGCCGCTATTGGCGCGATGGGTCCACAGTATCCAGAGTTAGTTGCAGATCAGAATCGAATTCTCTCAGTAAGCGTTTCAGAGGAAGAGAGCTTCCTGCAAACCTTGAAGAGCGGTACACAAATCTTTGATCTCGCATCGACTGCATTAAAGAAGAGCAAGAGTTCCGTTCTTCCAGGCGAAGAGGTTTTCAAACTTCACGATACCTACGGATTCCCCTTTGATCTCACTCTAGAAATGGCGCGCGAAGAAGGCCTATCTGTAGATGAAGATGGTTTCCGTCGGTTAATGAAGGAACAAAAGGATCGCGCTAAGGCTGATGCTAAAGCTAAGAAGTCGGGCCATACAGATGTTTCTGTTTATCGCGCTATAGCCGACAAGAGCGGAAAAACTGAGTTTCTTGGCTACTCGCATCAAAGCTCTGAATCTTCTCTAACTGGAATTGTTGTAGATGGAGTTGGCGTCAGTAGCGCATCTGAAGGTGACGATGTAGAAATTGTTTTGAACCGGACACCGTTTTACGCTGAAGGTGGCGGTCAATTAGCCGATGGCGGCCGAATCACTTTGAGTAATGGGGCAGTTGTCGAGATTGAAGATGTTCAGTCGCCCGTTCCAGGAGTTTCTGTCCACCGAGGTCGTGTTCTGAACGGAAGTATCGAAGTAGGCAGTGCAGCATTAGCAGAAATCGATAATGAGCGTCGAAACGCTATTTCGCGTGCTCACACAGCAACTCACATGGTTCACAAAGCTTTCCGTGAAATTCTCGGAGAAACTGCAACGCAGGCTGGTTCAGAAAACTCTCCTGGTCGTTTCCGTTTTGATTTCCCTGCAACTGGATCTGTTCCTGTAAGTGTCTTGAATGATGTTGAAGCTCGAGTAAATACTTTGTTGCTAGACAATCTAGAAGTTACAGCTGAAAGTATGAGTCAAGCAAAGGCTAAAGAACTTGGTGCCATGGCTTTGTTTGGCGAAAAATATGGCGATGTTGTGCGTGTTGTAAGTGTTGGCGACTGGGCGCGTGAACTGTGCGGAGGAACCCACGTTTCTCGTTCGGGACAACTGGGTGTCGTTAAGTTACTCAGTGAATCATCTATTGGTGCAGGTGTTCGACGCGTTGAAGCGCTTGTCGGCGTAGATGCTTACAAGTTCTTAGCTCGTGAACATATCTTGCTCAACTCTTTGACTGAGTTAATCAAGGGCGCGCGTACCGAGGAACTTCCTGAGCGCATCTCTGATCTGCTTAACAAAATGAAGGATATTGAGAAGGAGCTGGCTTCCGTTCGCTCGGCTCAAGCACTTTCACAGGTGGGCGATTTAGCAAAGAGCGCAACAATTGTTAACGGAATTTCTTACATCGCATCTGTTATGGCAGATGGTGTATCTGGTGATGATCTTCGTAAGATCGCTATTGATCTTCGATCAGGTACTCCCAAGTCAGTCGTTGCCTTGATTAGCAGCAACGAAGGCAAGCCGGTTCTAGTTGTAGCTACCAGTGATGAAGCTCGTGCGACCGGTGTGAAAGCTGGCGCGCTAGTGAAGGTTGGATCTGCCGTTCTTGGTGGTGGCGGCGGCGGTAAGGATGATTTCGCTCAAGGTGGCGGAACAGATGCTTCTAAATCGCTCGATGCGCTTACTGCAATCTCTAACGCATTAGTTGGATAGTTAATGCAGCGCGGACGTCGGATCGCCTTTGATTATGGTGATGTTCGGATAGGTGTAGCAATAAGTGATCCAGATTCGATCTTGTGCTCACCTTTAACGACTCTTCAAGCTACAGATAAGAAACTTGATGCGCAGATCGCACAAATTTTGGAAGAGCACGAACCGGTTCAGATTTTCGTAGGTCGTCCGGCGCTGCTTTCAGGGATTGATGGGGTTGCAACTGAGAAGGCGAAGTTTTTTGCTGATCGCGTAGCTGCCTTAACTTCTGTTCCAATTGACTTCATCGATGAGCGAATGAGCACCGTCAGTGCAGCGCGCAATCTTCGAGATTCAGGTAAAAATGCAAAGGATTCAAAGGCAAGTATAGATATGGCAGCAGCGGTGGCCATACTTGAGTTCGCACTTGAAATCGAAAAACGCAAATGAAGAGATTGATTATCGCTGGTATTGGAATATTTCTTTTCACCACAAGTTTGTTTCTCATCAGATCGCAATCAAGTTCGGCTCCTGATTTTGCAGCGGTAACTTCTTTCAACTCACGTCCTGAAGTGATTGTTGATATTCCGGCAGGATCGACAGGTTCTGATATCGGTAGATTATTGTTTGAAGCAAAGGTTGTTAAATCTTCATCTGCTTACTTTCGAATTGCGGTGGCCGATAATCGTTCCACCAAAGTTGCGCCTGGATCGCACAGGTTGACGATGAAAATCTCAGCGGCACAAGCGTTAGATCAACTCTTGGATCCTGAACGTATTCCGAACCTAATCAAGATTTACGAAGGCGGCTGGAAGAGTGAAGTCATTGAATCACTGAAAGCTTATGGTTTCAGCGCCTCAGAAGTATCAAAGGCTTTTAGCGAGGTAACTCTTCCGAAGGGATTCAAAGATTCTGAAGGGTTGTTGTTTCCCGCCCAATACACATTTGCAAAAGGAACTTCCGCAACTCAAGCGGTGCAGGCAATGGTTGATCGATTTACTAGTGAATCTATCGCTCAAGAGATTCTTAAAGGTGGCAAGGATTACTCTGCTTTAGAATTACTGACCATTGCCTCCATTGTTCAAGCTGAAGGCGACACAAAGGACTATGCACAGGTATCTCGGGTTATCAGAAACCGTTTAAAGATTGGCATGCCTTTGCAATTGGACTCAACCGTTCACTTTGTAAAGAAGGTTCGCGGACAAATATTTTTGAGTACCCAATCAACCCTAATTAATTCCCCGTACAACACCTATAAGCGTTATGGCTTACCTCCTGGACCAATTGGAAGCCCTGGTGTTGAGGCTATGCGTGCTGCTTTAAAACCCGCCGCCGGGGATTGGTTATTCTTTATTACAGTTGCACCAGGAGATACCCGTTTCACAAAATCTATTGACGAGTTCAACACTTGGAAGAGTTTGTACGAGAAGAACAGGAAGGCTGGTGCATTTAAATGATTAATGCCGGCGTTTTGGGCTCTCCGATCGCTCATTCTCTAAGCCCGCTTCTTCATCAAACCGCTTACCAATTGATGGGCATCGCTGGTAAATACAACGCATACGAGGTTGCATCTGGGCAGTTGCAGAATTTCTTGGCAGGTGAAGGAAGAGAGCTTAATTGCCTATCTTTAACTATGCCTCTGAAAGAGGAAGCTCTGACTATCGCTGAACATGTTGCTGACATTTCACGCCAAATTGCCAGTGGCAATACCTTGGTAAAAAGGTCGGATGGATGGCATCTAACAAGCACCGATGTCGAAGGATTTAACTACGCATTATTATCTTCTGGAAAATCGGAGATCAAGAGCCTTTTGGTGATTGGTGCTGGAGCGACAGCTCGTGCAGTTGTTGCTGCCTGTGCTGGAGCAAGTATTTCTGTGATCGGCCGTTCATCTGCTCGTATGAACTCTTTACAAGTTGCAGCACCAAGTTCTGATTTTACATTCTTACAATGGGGATCTGAAGTCGATTTCAACTCCTTTGATCTGATAGTTAATACAACACCAGGGGACTCAGCAGAAATTTACGCCAACATGGTTGGTAATCCTCGGAGTACATTGTTTGAGGTTATTTACAATCCTTGGCCAACTAAACTTCTGGCTGCATGGAAAAACTCCGGGGCAGCGTCGATCGATGGCTTGGATCTTTTAATACATCAAGCAATTTCTCAAATTCAGCTATTTTCAGGTGTTGATGTTGATCGCGCCTTTCTTGCAAAGGAATTGCGCACCAAGGCTTTAGCGATCCTGGGGTAATCCACAACCTGATTTAGCCAGTGAATTGGCTCTTACGATGGGCAGGTGGCCTTTCTCTACCTCGCACTGTTCATACCCATATGCATTTCGGATATCGGTAGCAAGACAATTCCGAATGTCTATTTGAAGATCCTTGCTTATTTCACTTGCATTCATTTAGTTCAGGATGGATTTCCTGGAGCGGATCAACTATTGATTGCAGCTCTTTTGTTGGTGGGCAGCTATTTTCTGCATATCGGAATGGGTGATTTGAAACTTCTTGCCTTGCTCTCGCTTAGCTTCAATTCATTGGGGTTGGAATTTGTGATGCTGATATGTATCGCGGCCACATTTCACATAGTGGTATCCACCGCTCGGAAACGAGTTATTCCGCAATCAATTGCACTTGCACCCTCAATTTTCTTCGCTTTCGCAACATATTTGGCGACGCGATAAGCGGGTTATCTGCAAGAATACGCACATGCGTTGGTTAACAGCTGGTGAGTCACACGGTCAGGCACTGAGTGCAATCGTTGAGGGTATTCCTGCCTCAGTAAAGGTGACGACAGCAGATATTGATTACCATCTTGAACGTCGACGCTTAGGTGTTGGACGTGGAGCGCGTCAAAATTTTGAGGCCGACAAGGTCTCCATTCTCGGGGGAGTTCGTCTTGGTTTAACCCAAGGTGGGCCTATCGCAATTCAGGTTGGTAACTCTGAATGGCCAAAATGGGAGAAGGTCATGTCGGCTGATCCTGTCCCAGAGGATGAAATTAAAGATTTAGCTCGTAACGCACCGCTCACTCGCCCCCGTCCCGGTCATGCTGATTTAGTGGGAATGCAAAAATATGATTTGGATGATGCTCGACCTATTTTAGAACGTGCAAGTGCTCGTGAGACTGCTGCGCGAGTTGCACTAGGTGCTGTAGCGCGAAACTTCTTGGAACAAAGTGTAGGCATAACTATTTTGAGTCATGTGCTTTCAATTGGCTCAGTACGAGTTCCTGAAAATGCGGCGCTACCTGAAGCCGACGATATGAAAAAGATTGATGCTGATCCAGTTCGTTGTGCCGATACAGCATCAAGTGAAAAGATGATTCTGGAAATCGAAGGCGCTCACCGTGATGGAGATACATTAGGCGGAGTTGTCGAAGTCCTTGCCTTTAATATGCCGCCTGGACTTGGCTCTCATGGTCATTGGGATCGCCGCCTTGATGCACGTTTGGCAGCTGCTGTAATGGGTATTCAAGCTATTAAGGGTGTTGAAATCGGCGATGGTTTCCAAACTGCAACTCGTCGTGGTTCTGTCGCACATGATGAAATTGAAAAAGACGCAACAGGAAAAATTGTTCGTCGCACCGATCGCGCTGGAGGCACCGAAGGCGGAATGTCTAATGGTGAAATTTTACGAGTCCGTGCGGCGATGAAGCCAATATCAACGGTACCCAAGGCGTTAGACACAATCGACGTTTCTACGGGTGAAGCAGCGAAAGCTATTAACCAACGCTCAGATGTGTGTGCTGTGCCTGCTGCAGGTGTTGTAGCTGAAGCAATGGTTGCTTTAACTTTAGCCGAGGCGGTTCTTGAGAAGTTTGGTGGGGACTCTGTCTCAGAAACTAAGCGCAACTATGAGTCTTACATGGCTCATCTGAACTTTAAGTAGACAGAGATGTCGCGCATTGTTTTGATCGGTGCACCAGGTAGCGGAAAAACAACAGTTGGTCACGCATTGGCTGCTCATCTGCAATGGCCATTTATTGATACCGATGCTTTAATTGAACTGAAAAGCAACAAGAAAATCACCGATATTTTCGTTGTTGATGGCGAAGAACATTTCAGAGCACTTGAATTCGAAACTCTGAAAGAGGTCTTGAAGGAAGATTCAGCGGTAATTAGCCTTGGTGGAGGAGCTCCCATTTCGGCACATGCGCAGGATGAGATCCGCACATCAGATTCGATAGTAATTTTCTTGGACGTCTCGCTTGCTACCGCCGCACCTCGAGTTGGTTTCAACCGAGATCGTCCGTTGTTGTTAGGTAATCCACGCGCGCAGTGGCAGGCATTAAGTGACAAACGTCGTCCGATTTACGAGGAATTGGCAACGCATTCAATTAAGGTTGATGACATGAATGTGGATGAGATAGTGGCGATCGCAGAGAGCATGATTTCATGAAGAAGATTGCAGTCTCTGCAGAACGAAATTACTCAGTATCTATTGGCGGCCATTGGGTAAAGGAAGTTCGTGAGCTGTGTAATGGCAGAACACGCGTTGCGGTTATAACCTCAAAAAGTTTTACTCCGGATTTATCATCACTAAATGAAGTGGATGCAGAAATGCATCTTTTTCAGGTACCTGATGGTGAAGAAGGAAAGAGCATTTCAACCCTGACTAATCTCTGGAACTGGTTGGGTGCTGCAGGTTTTACCCGCTCTGATTTAATTATTGGAATAGGCGGGGGAGCGATTACAGATTTGGCCGGCTTTGCAGCTGCTTCATGGTTGCGCGGCCTCGATTGGATTGCGGTACCTACCTCATTAGCCGGAATGGTTGATGCCTCTGTTGGCGGCAAGACCGGTATCAACTCTGATTACGGTAAGAATCTGATTGGTGCTTTCCATTCACCTATATCGGTAATTATTGATCCTACTTGGTTAACCACATTGTCTGATCGAGATGTCTCTGCAGGTATGGCCGAGGTAATTAAGTGTGGATTTATTGCAGATCCCGAAATTCTTCATTTGTGTCAAGGGAAAAATCTTGAATCTTTGCGCGCCGATGCAACTTTATTAGAAGAGTTAATTTCGCGATCCGTGATTGTTAAGGCGTCAGTTGTTTCAGCGGACTTCAAAGAGAGCTTTGCTCGTGAGGCGCTGAATTACGGACACACCCTTGGTCATGCAATCGAAAAATTTGCTAAATATCAATTGCGCCACGGAGAGGCGGTTTCTATCGGATTGGTCTATGCAGCTGAGTTAGCTCTAGCGCGCAACCTCATCACCGCCGAAGATTTAGCTCAACACAGAACGCTTTTATCTGCATTTGGACTTCCAATTTCATATCAACGCGAAGCATGGCAAAAACTGGCACCACTATTGGCCTTAGATAAGAAATCACGCGGAAACACAATTCGATTTGTAGCTTTACAAGGAATTGGAACAACAACCCGGCTCGAGGATTTAACCTCCGTCGAACTCGATCAAGCGTATGAGAGAATTTGTTCATGAAGATCTTGGTTATCAATGGGCCAAACTTGTCACGTCTAGATATTCGTGACTCTTCAATTTATGGCGATCTTAACTATGCTGAATTAAAGTCCATGATTGAGATCGCTGCGAAGAAGCATGATTTTGAAGCCGATGTTCGCCAAAGTGATGATGAAGCAACGATCATAGGATGGCTCCATGAAGCCGCCGACAATAAGCTTCCGGTAATCATCAATCCCGCTGCTTTCACTCACTATTCATATGCAATTCGCGATGCTGCTGAACTTGTTAAAGCACCACTCATTGAGGTGCATCTTTCCAATCCGTTGTCTCGCGAAGAGTTTCGTCACACATCGGTAATTTCAGGTGTAGCCAATGGAACTATCGGGGGATTCGGGCCTAATTCCTATGTTTTGGCCATCATCGCCCTTTCAAACCTACTTCAGAAGTAGCAAAACACCCCGTTGGTACGGGTATCCTTAGCACCTCAAATAACAAAGTACTTATAGACAAGAGCGGGTGGATTTACTGTGGCAACAACTAATGATCTAAAAAACGGAATGACTCTAGATATCGAAGGTCAACTTTGGACAGTCGTAGAGTTCCAGCATGTTAAGCCAGGTAAAGGTCCAGCTTTCGTACGTACGAAGTTGAAGTCAGTTCTTAGCGGCAAGGTAGTTGACCGTACATACAACGCAGGCGTAAAAGTTGATGTTGCGATCCTCGAAAAGCGCGAAATGCAGTACCTCTACAAAGAGGGCGATGATTTTGTTTTTATGGATACAAAGACTTACGACCAAATGACTATTACCGCAGCAACCGTTGGCGATGCAGCTAATTACATGCTCGAGAACACTGAGGCGATTGTTGCCGTTAATGAAGGCAATCCTTTGTACATTGAACTTGCAGCATCAGTACCGCTGAAAATTACTTACACAGAGCCAGGAATTCAGGGTGATCGTTCATCTGGTGGTACAAAGCCAGCAACTGTCGAAACCGGAATCGAAATTCAAGTCCCACTTTTCATCAAACAAGATGAGGTTGTACTTGTAGACACTCGTGATGGGTCTTATCAGGGTCGCGCTAACTAGTGTCAGCTCGAAGTAAGGCTCGTAAGCAGGCGTTAGATCTGCTCTACGAAACAGATATCCGCGGAACAAATCTTGTAGAGACTTTGGTTGCACGAGATGTTCCTGCAGAAGGTCCTGATGCGCGACCTATTCGCGAGTACACCCGTGAACTAGTTAATGGAGTGTCTGAAAATCGTCGCAAGATTGATGAGTTGATCACTACCTATGCGCAAGGTTGGGATATGGATCGCCTTCCAGCGGTGGATAGAAATATTCTGCGCTTGGGAATTTTTGAGATTCTTTGGGCAAGTGCGGTACCGACCAGTGTTGCCATTGATGAGGCGTTGGTTCTAGCAAAAGAGCTTTCCAGTGATGAGTCTTCAAAGTACATCCACGGTGTTCTTGGACGAATTGCCAGCATTAAAGACACTATTTCGATCTAGGGATAGCTAAATCCTTCGTAATCGCCGTGATTTCATCGGTGGTGAAGCCGGTAAAGATACTGAGATTGGTTAAGTCCTCACTACGAAGTGAAATAACTTCTCCATTCCAATCTCTACGCACTCGCGCAATGTTGGCAATTACATTGGATAAACGTCGCGAAGTTTCAGAGTTATCCTTTAACACCTTTCGAATATCAATAGTTGTTCGAGCATTGATCACCGATTTCTCGGTATCTGTGAAAAGCTCGGAAATCGGCACACCGTACATTGCCGCGATCTCTAACAGTTTTCCGGCACTAATCGCACGATCACCACGTTCATACGATCCAAGCGCGATGGCGGTAATGGTCCCGTGTGATAACTCTGAGGCATCCTGGAGGGTAAGTTTTCTGGCTTCACGAAGTACCCGAAGCCGCATTTGCAGTTCAATGAGTTGATTTTTTGTATTCATGAGCGCACCGTAACCCCGAATATTGGCGTAAATGGCGTTATCCACAGTTCAGAGCTTTGAATGCTAGGATCGCCCTGCATCCTTTAACGACCCATCCAGAGAGGTGGGAAAGGAGATTTACATGAGCGTAGCCCTGTCCGCACAGGATATTTCACGTGCGTTGACCCGTATTTCACATGAAATCCTTGAAAAGAATCAAGGGGCTTCCAACCTTGTCCTTTTGGGAATTCCTACAAGAGGCGCGCACTTAGCAACTCGTATTTCGGAGATTATTCAATCAATCGAAGGAACAGAGGTTGCAACCGGAACCCTAGACATCACCTTGTTCCGCGATGACCTGCGATTGCGGCCACCGCGAGCAATCATGCCGACGAAGATTCCAACTTCTGGAATTGAAGGAAAAGATGTGGTCCTGATTGATGATGTTTTGTTTTCAGGACGAACCGTGCGTTCAGCACTAGATGCCTTGGGTGAAATAGGTCGTCCACAAACAGTTCAGTTAGCTGCACTTGTCGATCGTGGCCACCGCGAACTTCCAATCAAAGCTGATTTTGTCGGAAAGAATCTTCCTACCTCTAAAAACCAAACAGTAAAGGTTTTATTGGCTGAAATTGATGGCCGAGATGAAGTAAGTATTGAAGAGGAGGCAAAGTAATGCGCCATCTACTTTCTATTGCCGATCTCAGTAAGGCAGATGCGATCTCGATCTTGGATACTGCAACTGAGCTTGCTCGTGTAAGTGATGGAGCGGTCAAGAAGTTGCCTACTCTGCGCGGTAGAACGATCGTCAATCTCTTTGCAGAGGACTCAACACGCACCAGAATCTCATTTGAAGCAGCGGCGAAAAGATTGTCCGCAGATGTAATTAACTTTTCAGCTAAGGGTTCTAGCCTTAGCAAAGGTGAATCCCTAAAGGACACTGCGATGACCTTGCAGGCGATGGGCGCTGACGCGGTGGTGATTCGCCACTCGGCATCAGGTGCTGCACAACGTTTGGCAGACAACCAATGGATGTCAGGAAGTGTTGTTAATGCAGGGGATGGAACTCATGAGCATCCAAGTCAGGCGTTATTGGATGCATTTACGATTCGCAAACACTTAGGAATGGGTAGTGCGGATCTTTCAGGGTTAAGCGTTGCAATTGTTGGCGATGTTTTGCATTCTAGAGTTGCTCGTTCAAATGTACTGTTGCTTTCATTATTAGGCGCAAAGGTGACTTTAGTAGCGCCACCAACATTGTTACCGTTAGGAATTGATAGCTGGCCGGCAGAGGTTTCATATGATTTTGATGCGGTGATTCCACATGTTGATGTTGTGATGATGTTGCGTGTACAACAAGAACGCATGACCGACTTGTTCTTTCCGAATGCGCGTGAATACTCACGCTACTTTGGACTAAATGCTGAACGAATGTCATCTATGAAGCCAGGTGCGATAGTCATGCACCCTGGCCCCATGAATCGCGGGTTGGAGATTTCAGCTGAGGTTGCAGATAGTGCGCGTTCTGTAATCACGGAACAGGTTACAAATGGCGTGAGCGTAAGAATGGCGATTTTGTATGTTTTGCTCGCGGGTGGAGCACTAGAAGCAGGGAGCAACTAAGTGAGCAGCGTGGATTTCTTAATCAAGAATGTTTCTTTGCCAGATGGAAAGATTTCAGACATTGGCATTACCGACGGAGTAATAACTAGCGTCGGCAAAGGCTCTAAGGATCAATCAGCAAACATTGTTGATGCCTCAGGATGTGTCGCCCTTCCTGGTTTAGTAGATCTACATACGCACCTTCGTGAACCGGGGCGAGAGGATGCTGAAACAGTTTTATCTGGAAGTAGTGCTGGTGTGAAAGGTGGATTTACCGCAGTATCAGCGATGGCTAACACCTCACCTGTTGCCGATACTGCCGGCGTAGTAGAACAGGTTTATCGATTAGGCCAAGAGGCAGGTTTACTCGATGTATTTCCAATTGGTGCGGTCACTCAGGGCTTAAAGGGCGAAGCACTTTCCGAGATTGGCGCGATGGCAGATTCTGTTGCTCGCGTGCGTGTCTTCTCTGATGATGGCAACTGTGTTTCAGATCCATTGGTGATGAGACGAGCTCTTGAATACATTAAAAAGTTTGATGGTGTTATAGCGCAGCACGCTCAAGATCCGAGAATGACCGTTGGTTCTCAGATGAATGAAGGTGAGATCTCTGCACGCCTAGGGCTTAAGGGTTGGCCTGCGGTGGCGGAAGAGGCGATCATTGCTCGAGATGTTTTATTAGCAGATCACGTGAAATCGCGTTTGCATATCTGCCACTTAACTACTGCAGGCGGAGTCGAGATTATCCGGTGGGCTAAAGCTCGTGGAATTAATGTGACGGCGGAGGTTACGCCTCATCACCTTTTGTTAACTGATGATTTAGCAAGCTCTTATGATCCGGTTTACAAGGTAAATCCACCTTTGCTCACTGAATCAGATGTCATGGCACTGCGAGAAGAACTGGCTGATGGCACCATTGATATCGTTGCAACTGATCACGCTCCTCATCCAACGGAAGCCAAAGAGTGCGAATGGCAAGAGGCCGCTTTCGGAATGTTGGGATTAGAAACCGCGCTATCGATTGTTCAAAAAACAATGGTAGATACCGGATTGATGTCATGGCTTCAGGTTGCAGAGCGAATGTCATATGCGCCAGCTCGAATCGGTCGCTATGAGCAGCAAGGTCAACCACTGGTTGAAGGTTCAGCGGCAAATATCGTTGTGATAAATCCAACCCAAATGTGGACGGTAGATCGCGATTTAGTCCTATCAAAGTCATCAAATACTCCATACCATGGCCAACAATTGCCAGGAGTAATCATGCATACCTTCTTTAAAGGTAAGCATGTATTAAATAATGGAGTTGTCGCACAGAATGGAGCTAAGTGATGAGTTCTGCTTTCTTAGTTCTAGATGATGGCCGAATTTTTGAGGGCACTTCTTGGGCTGCCACCGGCAAAACTTTTGGCGAGGCGGTTTTTCAAACCGGAATGACCGGCTATCAAGAAACCTTGACCGATCCGTCGTACCACAAGCAAGTCGTTGTGATGACAGCACCACATATTGGAAACACTGGAGTCAATGACGCGGATAATGAATCGGCAAAGATCTGGGTTGCAGGTTTCGTTGTTAGAAATCCATCTTCACTAACTTCGAATTGGCGCGCACAAAATGATCTTGAAGCTGAATTAATCAAGCAAGGAATCGTTGGAATTCAAGGTGTTGATACACGAGCAATCACTCGGCATCTTCGAGATCGTGGTGCGATGCGTGTGGGCATTTTCTCTGGATTAGATCTAACACGTGAAGAGATGGTGGTTGAAGTTCGCAAGGCGGAAGCTATGGCTGGTGCGTACTTAGTGAAGGATGTTTCGACCACAACAAATTATGTGGTTCCAGCAATCGGCACTAAGAAGTTCACGGTCGCCGCTTTAGATCTTGGAATTAAGGCAGCAACTCCTCGAGCACTTGCAGAGCGCGGAGTTGAAGTTCATGTGATGCCCTTTGACTCAACCGTTGAGCAAATCATGGCAACTAATCCAGATGGAGTTTTCCTATCGAACGGGCCTGGTGATCCCTCAACGATGACAGAGGTCATTGAAGTAGTTCGAGAACTCCTACTGGCTGAAGTTCCAATCTTCGGTATTTGCTTTGGTCATCAAATTTTGGGCCGTGCATTGGGATTTGAAACCTACAAGTTGCAGTTCGGCCATCGCGGAATCAATCAACCAGTTATTGATAAGAACACAGGTAAGGTTGAAATTACCGCTCACAACCATGGTTTTGCAGTTAAGGCTCCCACTGATCAAGAGTTCTCGACTGTTTTTGGCCGTGGCGAGGTAACGCATACCTGCTTGAATGATGGCGTCGTCGAAGGTTTACAGCTCTTGGATCGCGCTGCATTCTCAGTTCAGTACCATCCTGAAGCCGCAGCAGGTCCGCATGATGCTTCCTATCTGTTTGATCGTTTCGTGGATTTAATGGCTAAGAAGGTGCGTGCGTAATGGGTCTTGATACATCAATCAAAAGCGTTTTGGTTATTGGAAGCGGCCCAATCGTTATTGGTCAGGCTTGCGAGTTTGATTACTCCGGAACCCAAGCATGCAGAGTTCTTCGCGCTGAGGGAATTCGAGTAATCCTTGTTAATTCAAATCCAGCGACAATCATGACAGATCCTGAATTTGCAGATGCAACATACATCGAACCAATTACACCTGAAATAATTGAAAGAATCATTGCTCATGAAAAGCCAGATGCGGTGTTGGCAACATTAGGAGGTCAAACCGCACTGAACGCTGCAATCGGTCTTTATGAACGTGGAACGCTGAAGAAGTACGGTGTTCGTCTGATCGGTGCAGATGTTGATGCTATTCAACGAGGCGAGAACCGAGAACTATTCCGCGCAATCGTAGAAAAAGTCGGGGGAGAGTCAGCTAAATCCATGATCTGTCACACCATGGATGAAATCTTGGCAGCTGTTGTGGAGCTTAATTATCCTGTAGTCGTTCGACCTTCCTTCACGATGGGTGGACTTGGTTCAGGTATCGCTTTCGATGAGGATGAACTTCGCCAAATTGCTGGTGCCGGACTGCGTCATAGTCCAACATCAGAGGTTTTACTTGAAGAGTCGATTCTTGGTTGGAAAGAGTATGAACTCGAGGTTATGCGAGATCGTAAAGATAACGTTGTGATCGTTTGTTCAATTGAGAATCTTGATCCCATGGGTGTTCACACCGGAGATTCAATAACTGTTGCGCCTGCCATGACGCTGACAGATGTCGAGTACCAGAAACTGCGCGACCTTTCTATGGACATTATTCGTGAAGTTGGAGTCGACACAGGCGGCTGCAATATTCAATTCGCGGTAAATCCTAAAAATGGCCGAATCATTGTTATCGAAATGAATCCTCGAGTCTCACGTTCCAGCGCTCTAGCATCTAAAGCAACGGGTTTTCCAATCGCAAAGATAGCTACGAAATTAGCTATTGGGTATACCTTGGATGAAATTCAAAATGATATTACCAAGGTAACACCGGCATCTTTCGAGCCAACTCTTGATTATGTTGTAGTGAAAATGCCACGTTTTGCATTTGAAAAATTTGCTGATGCTGATCCTCGTTTAACGACCACTATGAAGAGCGTCGTTTAGGCAAAGACAATAGATCTATCATTAACACATAACATTATAAAAAAATTGCGTTCGTTAGAGCGCAAAGAAGCGATTTTCACATGGCCTGAAGTTTCAGCTGCAGAACTTTCTTCTCTTATTCAGAGTATGAAAATTCCTACTGAATACCGCTTGCAGCAGGTTCAAAAAGCTATGTGGGCAGGTGCTTCGATTGATCAAGTTTTTGAGGCAACCAAGATTGACCCTTGGTATCTGCGTCAAATTGAAATCATTAACTCACAAGCTGCCATCATTGCTCAACCAGGTGATCTTTCAGCAGAACTCCTTCGCACAGCAAAGAGCCAAGGGTTCTCAGATGCTCAGATTGCAGCGTTACGTGGCGTGACTGAAGATGAAGTACGTAAGGCGCGTCATCACCTTTCCATTAGACCCGTTTACAAGACGGTTGATACCTGCGCCGCAGAGTTTGAAGCCTTTACTCCATATCACTACTCAAGTTACGAAGAAGAGACCGAGGTTAAATCTCGTACAACTCCAGCCGTAATCATCTTGGGCAGTGGTCCTAACCGAATCGGTCAAGGTATTGAATTTGATTATTCCTGCGTTCACGCCTCATTTACATTGCGTGAAGCAGGGTATGAAACGATCATGATCAACTGCAATCCCGAAACAGTGTCAACAGATTACGACACGAGTAACCGCTTGTACTTTGAACCCTTAACTCTTGAAGACGTGCTTGAAGTTGTTCATGCCGAAACTGAAGCGGGTCCCGTATTAGGTGTAATCACACAGCTAGGTGGGCAAACACCACTTGGACTTGCAGCTGGCTTGAAAGCTAATGGAGTAACCATCCTCGGCACCTCACCTGATGCGATTAATTTGGCTGAAGAACGTGGAGCTTTTGGAAATATCTTGGCTGAACAAGGTCTCAAAGCTCCTGAATTCGGTATGGCCTCATCTCAATTAGAGGCTACGAATATTGCACATGAAATCGGATACCCAGTTCTAGTTCGACCATCCTTCGTTCTTGGTGGGCGCGGAATGGAGATTGTCTACGACGATGCTGCTCTTGGTGGCTTCATCACACGTGCTACGGATATAACTCCTGATCATCCTGTCTTGGTAGATAGATTCTTAGATAATGCGATCGAAATCGATGTAGATGCCTTGTTTGACGGAGAAGAGTTATTTCTTGGCGGAGTCATGGAGCACATTGAAGAGGCAGGAATTCACAGCGGAGATAGCGCCTGTGTCTTGCCATCTATGACAGTTACTGAGGCTCAACGATTAGAGATTCGCACCGCGACCGAGAAAATCGCCCGTGGTGTTGATGTTCGAGGTTTGATTAATATTCAATTCGCAATCGCAGATGAGACGCTTTATGTCTTAGAAGCAAATCCGCGTGCTTCACGAACGGTTCCATTTGTTAGTAAAGCAAGTGGCGTTCCACTAGCAAAGGCTGCTGCAAGAATCTCTGTGGGATCAACGATCGCGCAATTGCGCACCGAAGGGATTCTCCCTGCTTCAGGTGATGGGGTAGCGCGAGGTGTTTCTGTTAAGGAAGCTGTTCTTCCTTGGAATAGATTCCGACGCACCGATGGACGTGGTGTAGACGCGGTACTGGGACCAGAGATGAGATCTACTGGTGAGGTTATGGGCATATCTCCTACCTTTGGAGAAAGTTACGCGAAAAGTCAGATCGCAGCTTTTGGTCCGCTACCAAGTTCCGGCACGGTCTTCATCTCTTTGGCAGATAAGGATAAGAGCACGGGAATTGAACCTGCGAAGGGCTTCTCCGAACTTGGTTTCAGAATTCTGGCAACAGACGGTACCGCTTCCTTCCTGAAGGAGCACGGAATTGAATGCACAACGGTGCGTAAGAACTCTGAAGGTACTGGTCCAATGGGCGAAAAGACTATTGTGGAAATTATCAATGCAGGAGAGATTGATCTTGTGATCAATACACCTGTAGGTCGCGGAACTCGCGCAGATGGTTGGGCAATTAGAACAGCAGCGGTTCAGCGTTCTATACCGTGCATCACGACTACGGCCGGCTTTAGTGCAGCGGTGGATGCAATCACGTTCCTACAAAGCGGGCCATTAAGCATTAAATCTCTACAAGAATGGTTGGCGTAAATGTCTCAAATCAATAAAAACGCCAAGCAATTACTTGCACCAGTGGTCAGTAACAAAAAGGTTGGCCAATACCATCAGATTATTTTGAACATCGGAGACTTAGCAGCAACATGCAAGCCAGGAAACTTCGTTGCAATAAATGTTGGTGGTGACACCTCGAGAATGGTTTTGCGTCGCGCATTTGCGATTTCCCGCGTTTCCAATAGTTCAACATTTGGTGGAACGATGGAGCTCATCGTTGCTCCTCATGGTTCAGGCTCTAAGTGGCTCTGTTCCCTGCCGGAAGGAACCGATATTGATATTGTCGCGCCCCTT
>ERZ1034363.244-NODE-244-length-39027-cov-6.488010_pt1 | contig 39027 bp, 33 predicted proteins | sample MGYA00520616_ERZ1034363 | MGnify/ENA primary metagenome ERZ1034363 (study PRJEB33736, sample SAMEA104284506) | Azolla filiculoides | biome: Urban; feature: Water surface; material: Ditch water | place: Netherlands | collected 2015-10-28 | depth 0-0.1 m ... | reverse complement strand
AATACAGGGCTTGACGAATGTCACGGTCAACCCCTTGTCCGGCTGCATATTTGCCGGCCAGTATGTATTGCGCCGCCGGAAATGCATTCTCTGCCGCTTTGCGATACCAGTGCATGGCCAGCTTGAAATCCTGCTGCACACCCACGCCATTGGCGTACATCAAACCCAGGTTATATTGCGCCTTGGGTTGCCCGGATTCAGCAAGCCGCCGAGTTTCGCGGAAAACCTGAGCGCTATTTAGCGAGGGTTCTGGAGACACAGAAATTGGCGTAATAACTGAAATGAAGTGCGCGACTAAGGTTCGCGAATTGATTCATCAAGTGCACGAATCAATGGCCAGATCAGGTAGGACATGACAGAGCGTTTCCCGACGGCAATTTCGGCAGAAACTGTCATGCCGGGTAACAGCCTGGATTGCTCAGGCATTTTTTTAAGCCGGGTAGCGCCAAGCTGAATACGGCTGGTATAAAAAGCCTCCATACCGGCATTCGGATCGGCTTCACGACGGAACGCATCCTCGCTGATGGTTTGAATAACCCCCGGCAATCCTCCATGCCGCTGAAATGGGTAAGCATCCAGCTTTACATGCACCACATCACCGAGTTTTACATAGCCAATATCTAATGCGTCGATCTTGACCTCGGCAATTAAATCGCCCCCCAAAGGCACAAGCGTAAACATTGTTTCCGTTGCTCTCGCCACCGAGCCCTGGGACAATTTCGGAATTTCCAGAACCACCTCTTCGAACCATTAGGAGCGACCTCCAGATAGAGCCCTCCTGAATCGGTTAATCGCTCACGTTTTTTATCCAGTGGGCATACGGCATTTTTGCATTGCACGTCAGTCAGCATGTGGGGATCCCGTAATGGCCAGGTTCTGCACACCACAGATCCTGTTCCCCACATTCTATCTAAACCCTAGATTGTTCCCCACATCGTTCCCCACCATGCGATTGTCTGTCGTTGTCTTGCTTTGTACGACATTGCAACGTAACCCGTTGATTTTCCAAAGAAAAAGACCGCTAACTGTATGTCGTTAGCGGCCTTTGTCGTTACTTCTGGTGGAGCTGGGGGGATTTGAACCCCCGTCCGCAAACCTTCTTCGAACAGTTCTACATGTGTAGCCATCTGATTTGGATCTCACCCCTCATATCGCGCAGTGGCACGCTATACAAGACGCCAGCAACCTATTTTCTCGACCCGCCCTAAGTTACCCAAGGCGGGCCCAGCCGAATGAAATTACCCCACAGCCTGGACGGCTTGCGCCACCCTTGCCCAGCCTATCGGCTTGCTGTTGTGAGGCTCACGTGCAATTAAGCAGCGAGTGCGAAACGTTCGTCGTTTGCAGTTAGTTTGTTTGAATCTGTTTTACGAGCGCACTCAGCTCGACATGCCCTGCTGCGCGTCCGAATCCACGTCGAAACCAGTGCAGCCCCTCGGTACCTATTTTAGGCCAAGGCCAGCAATTGCAAGAGCTCCAGCGGTGATTTAATCCGCGCGTCAGCTCCCCAGGCCGTTGTATCGGCCTTTTCTCCCAAATATCCGTAGTCGGCAGCCACGGTTCCCATGCCCGCCGCACGCCCCGCCACGATGTCCCGCTCGTCATCACCAACATACAGGCAACGCGCAGGGTCCAAGCCAAGCCGACGCGCCGCTTCCAACAGGGGTTCCGGATGGGGCTTGGCATGCGGCGTCGTGTCACCACTTACCACCGCACGCGCTGTCTGAAAAAGAGGCATCTGGCGAGTCAGCGGTTCCGTAAAGCGTGCCGACTTGTTGGTGACCACCCCCCAAGGCATGTTGGCAGCCACTAGCGCTTGAATAAGTTCCGCGACCCCATCAAAAGCGTAGGTGCGCTCGGTCATGCAACGTTCGTAATTCTGAAAGAACTCTTCGCGCATGACGGCAAACTCCAGGTGCTCCGGCGTCATGCCAAAACCGATGGACAACATCCCGCGCGCTCCTGCACCCGCCATGGGCCGATAGGTCTCCAGCCCCAGCGAAGGCATGCCCCGGCTGATGCGCATCTGGTCCACGGCGGCGCCGAGATCGGGTGCGCTGTCAATCAGCGTGCCGTCCAGATCAAACAAAACGGCCGCAACATTCTGAAACTTCGCCATGCTCAAACCAGCGGTTTTTGGGTCGCAATCAGGTAGTTCACGCTGGTGTCTGAGTTGAGCCAGTAACGGCGCGTCAGCGGGTTGTAGGACATGCCACGGGATTGCCGCAAGTCCAGCCCTGCTGCGCGGCAGAAACCGGCGAGCTCACTGGGGCGCAGCATCTTGGCGTATTCGTGCGTCCCACGCGGCAGCATGCCCAACACGTACTCCGCACCCACGATTGCCAACATGAACGACTTGGGGTTGCGATTCAAGGTGGAGAAAAACACCCAGCCGCCCGGCTTCACCATCGCAGCACAGGCACGCACGATCGATGAAGGGTCAGGCACATGCTCCAGCATTTCCATGCAGGTCACCATGTCAAACTGACCGGGCGCCTCGGCAGCCAGGCTCTCGGCACTGACTTCGCGGTATTTCACGTTGGGGGTTTCTGCCTCCAGCGCATGCAACTGCGCCACCTTGAGCGCCTTGGAAGACAGGTCAATCCCCAGTGCCTGAGCGCCCTTGCGCGCCAGAGAATCGGTCAAGATTCCGCCCCCGCAGCCCACATCGACCGTCTTCAGCCCCTGAACCGGACTAATGCTGTTAATCCAATCCAGCCGCAGCGGGTTGATCTGGTGCAGCGGTCTGAACTCGCTCTCCGGGTCCCACCAGCGGTGTGCAAGGTCAGAAAACTTGGCTAGTTCGGCAGGATCGGCGTTTACGTGTGTTTGCATGATTGAATTATCTACGGGCAACAAAAAGCCCGCCTAAGCGGGCTTCTTGCAAAACCGGAAGTTCCGGATTACTTGGCGCGGGTACCGACCACTTCGATTTCAACGCGGCGGTTCTTGGCACGGCCGTCGGAAGTCTTGTTGTCAGCGACGGGGCTCTTCTCGCCCTTGCCTTCGGTGTAAACACGGTTCTTTTCGATGCCCTTGGACACCAAGTAAGCCTTCACAGCTTCAGAACGTGCAACCGACAGCTTCTGGTTATATGCATCGCCACCAACGGAGTCAGTGTGACCCACGGCAATGATGACTTCCAGGCTGATGGCCTTGACCTTGGAAACCAAATCATCCAGCTTGGCTTTGCCTTCAGTCTTCAGCACGGACTTGTCAAAGTCAAAGAACGCATCAGCTGCGTAAGTGACCTTGGCAGGTGCAGCGGCGGGAGCCGGTGCGGGAGCGGGTGCCGGAGCAGCGGCAGGAGCCGGAGCGGGTGCAGCAGCCACAGGAGCTACGGGAGCGGGTGCGGGCGCAGCGGCCTTGGGAGCAATCGCACCATCGCAACCAGCGGCTGCAGTGGCGGGAGTCCAGCTGGCATCACGCCAGCATTCACCAGCAACGTTCTTCCAAACGTCACCAGCGGCGCTCTTCCAGTTGTGAATTTCTTGGGCGCCAGCTACGGATGTAAGTGCTGCGGTAGCGATAACGATTGCTACTTTATTGATTAGTTTCATGACTTTCCTTTATACGGAGCAAACTGCAGCGGCGCTGCGATCTTATTGGCAACGAATGAATTGGAGTAACCCAGTCCAATGCGTCGGGCTTTATTGTGCCACATCCGTAACGGGGCTTGTACGCTAAGCGACTACAGGTTGTGGGCATTCGTTGTGTTTATCCGACTCTGCTCGCCGGCGCAAATCGATTAAGCCCGGAACGTACAATGGCGGGTTGTCCCTGACATAGCCACGACTCTTCCATGACCCAGTTCGCCAAAGAAACCCTTCCGATCAGCCTTGAAGAGGAAATGCGGCGCAGCTACCTCGATTACGCGATGAGCGTGATTGTGGGGCGCGCGTTGCCCGATGCCCGTGACGGCCTGAAGCCGGTGCACCGGCGTGTGCTGTTTGCGATGCACGAACTCAACAACGATTGGAACCGCGCATACAAGAAGTCGGCGCGTATCGTGGGTGACGTGATTGGTAAATACCACCCGCACGGCGACCAGTCGGTGTACGACACCATCGTGCGTATGGCCCAGGATTTCTCCATGCGCCACATGCTGGTGGATGGTCAGGGAAACTTTGGCTCGGTCGACGGCGACAACGCGGCGGCCATGCGGTACACCGAAATCCGCCTGGCCAAAATTGCCCATGAGTTGCTGGCCGATCTGGACAAGGAAACCGTGGATTTCGGGCCCAACTACGACGGCTCTGAAAAAGAGCCGTTGGTCTTGCCCACCCGCATTCCCAATTTGCTGGTGAACGGCTCGGGCGGTATCGCGGTGGGCATGGCCACCAATATTCCCCCGCACAACCTCAACGAGGTGGTGGACGCCTGCCTGCACCTGCTGCGCAACCCGGATGCCAGCATCGATGATTTGATGGACATCATCCCGGCACCGGACTTCCCCACGGCCGGCATTATTTACGGCATCAATGGCGTGAAGGAAGGCTACCGCACCGGTCGCGGCCGCGTGGTGATGCGCGCCAAGTGCCATTTTGAAGACATCGACAAGGGCCAGCGCCAGGCCATCATCGTTGACGAGTTGCCCTACCAGGTCAACAAGAAGACGCTGCAGGAGCGCATGGCTGAACTGGTGCACGAGAAGAAGATCGAAGGCATCAGCCACATCCAGGATGAGTCCGACAAGTCGGGCATGCGCCTGGTGATTGAACTCAAGCGCGGCGAAGTGCCCGAAGTCGTGCTGAACAACCTCTATAAGCAGACGCAACTGCAGGACACCTTCGGCATCAACATGGTGGCGCTGGTCAATGGCCAGCCCAAACTGTGCAACCTCAAGGACCTGATTGCAGTCTTCCTGAACCACCGCCGCGAAGTGGTGACCCGCCGCACGGTGTTCAACCTGCGCAAGGCCCGCGAGCGCGGCCACGTGCTGGAAGGCCTGGCCGTTGCGCTGGCCAATATCGACGAATTCATTCGCATCATCCGCGAGTCACCGACACCGCCGGTGGCCAAGACCGAGTTGATGAACCGCCCGTGGGACAGCCAGTTGGTGCGCGAAATGCTGACGCGTACCCGCGCCGATGGTGGCGTGGTCAATGCCGACGATTTCCGCCCGGATGGCCTGGAAAAACACTACGGCATGGGCAATGACGGCCTGTACCGCCTGTCCGACACCCAAGCCCAAGAAATTCTGCAGATGCGTCTGCAGCGCCTGACCGGACTGGAGCAGGACAAGATCGTTGCCGAATACAAAGAGGTGATGTCGGAAATTGAAGACCTGCTGGACATCCTGGCCCGCCCTGAGCGCGTTTCCACCATCATTGGTGACGAACTGGGCCATGTGAAGGCGGAATTCGGCCAGAGCAAGTTGGGCATGCGCCGCAGTCTGGTGGAGCACTCTTCGTTCGACCTGTCTACCGAAGACCTGATCACCCCCACCGACATGGTGGTGACGATGAGCCACAGCGGCTACATCAAGAGCCAGCCCTTGGGCGAGTACCGTGCGCAAAAGCGCGGCGGACGTGGCAAGCAGGCCACCGCCACCAAGGAAGACGATTGGGTCGACCAGTTGTTTGTGGCCAACACCCACGACTACATCCTGTGCTTCTCCAACCGGGGGCGTCTGTACTGGCTCAAGGTCTGGGAAGTGCCGCAAGGCTCGCGCGGCTCGCGCGGCCGCCCCATCGTCAACATGTTCCCCTTGCAGGACGGCGAAAAAATCACCGTGGTGCTGCCATTGACCGGCGAGAAGCGCAGCTTCCCGGCCGACCAGTACGTATTCATGGCAACCAGCATGGGCACCGTCAAGAAGACGGCGCTCGACGAATTCAGCAACCCGCGCAAGGCCGGCATCATTGCCGTGGACCTGGACGAAGGCGACTACCTGATTGGCGCTGCCCTCACCGACGGCAAGCACGATGTGATGCTGTTCAGCGACGGCGGCAAGGCCGTGCGCTTTGATGAAAACGATGTGCGCCCCATGGGACGCAATGCGCGCGGCGTGCGCGGCATGATGCTCGAAGACGGCCAGGGCGTGATTGCCATGCTGGTGGCCGAAGACGAGCAGCAAAGCGTTCTGACCGCCACCGAAAATGGTTACGGAAAGCGCACCAGCATCACCGAATACACCCGCCACGGCCGTGGCACCAAGGGCATGATTGCCATTCAGCAGTCCGAGCGCAACGGCAAGGTGGTGGCAGCCACGCTGGTGCATGTGGACGATGAAATCATGTTGATCACCGACAAGGGCGTGCTGGTGCGCACCCGTGTGTCGGAAATTCGTGAACTCGGCCGCGCCACCCAAGGCGTCACACTGATTGGCCTGGACGAAGGCTCCAAACTGAGCGGCCTGCAACGCATTGTGGAAAACGATGCCCAGGCGAATGAACCCTCCGAATCCCAAGGTGAAGAAGCCCAGGGGGACGACAACCAGGGTGGTGATACCGTTTAAGGCAGGGTTCCGACTGATGCAACGTCCCTACAACTTTTCCGCCGGCCCGGCGGCCATGCCCGAAGAAGTGTTGGCGCAAGCTGCCGACGAAATGCTCAACTGGCCCGATGCAAGCGGCAAGCGCTGCGGTATGGGTGTGATGGAAATGAGCCACCGCGGCAAGGAATTTTTGTCGATTTACACCCAGGCGGAAGCCGATCTGCGTGAGTTGCTGGCGGTACCAGCCAACTTCCGCATTCTGTTTATGCAGGGCGGTGGTCTGGCCGAAAACGCCATCGTTCCGCTGAACCTGAGCGCCCTGCGCTCCGGCCCGGCTGCGCGCGGCCACGCCGACTTCGTGCTCACCGGAAGCTGGAGCCAGAAGTCCCACGCCGAGGCCGGTCGCTACAGCCACACCCACATTGCGGCCAGCAGCAAGGCCGATGGCTACACCTGCATTCCCGGAGCCGCGTCCTGGCATATCAACGCAGAAGCCAGCTATGTGCACATCTGCTCCAACGAAACCATCAATGGCGTGGAGTTCCAGACCTTGCCCGACCTGAAGGCACTCGGTTCACAAGCGGAGTTGGTGGTGGATTTTTCCTCGCACGTGGCTTCCCGCAGCGTCGACTGGAGCCGCGTCGGTCTGGCCTTTGGCGGTGCGCAAAAGAACTTGGGACCCGCCGGCCTGACGTTGGTGGTAGTGCGCGAAGACCTGCTCGGGCATGCCTTGTCGATTTGCCCCAGCGCCTTCAACTACCAGACGGTGGCCGACAACCAGTCGATGTACAACACACCACCGACCTATTCGATTTACATGGCCGGGCTGATTTTTCAGTGGCTCAAGCGCCAGGGCGGCGTGGCCGCCATTGAAGAACAAAACCGCGCCAAAGCCGAGTTGTTGTACCAAGCCATCGATAGCTCCGGCTTGTATGTGAACCGGGTGCAAGCAGACTGCCGCTCCCGCATGAACGTGCCGTTCTTCCTGCGCAACGAAGCGCTTAACGATGCGTTTTTGAGTGGCGCGCGGGATGCCGGACTGCTCCAGCTCAAAGGACACAAGTCCGTTGGCGGCATGCGTGCCAGCCTTTACAACGCCATGCCCTTAAAAGGCGTGCAGGCGCTGGTCTCCTATATGCAAGAGTTTGAACGGACCCACGGATAAAGAACCCATGGCCAAAACGCTGTCTGAATTGCGCGTCCTGATTGACGCTGTAGACCAGGAATTGCTGCTCGCACTCAACCGCCGCGCCGCGCTGGCCAATGAGGTCGGTGAGCTCAAACGGGGCGAGGGTTCTGCGGTGTTCCGCCCCGAGCGCGAAGCGCAAGTCATCCACGGATTGCAGGCCGCCAACCAGGGCCCGATCAAGGATGCCAGTTTGGCCCTGATCTGGCGTGAAATCATGTCGGCCTGCCGCGCCCTCGAAGCACCGCAACGTGTGGCCTACCTGGGCCCCAAAGGCACTTATAGCGAAGAAGCTGCGTTGCGCTTTTTCGGCTCCAGCATTCAGCATGTGCCCTGCAACAACTTTGACGAAGTGTTTCATGCTGCCACCTCGGGCGCTGCCGAGTTCGGCGTCATTCCGGTGGAGAACAGCACCGAAGGCGTGGTTACCCGCTCACTCGACCTGCTGCTGAACTCCCCGCTGCACATCGTGGGCGAAATCAGCCTGCTGGTACGCCACCACCTGCTGCGCACTACCGCGTCACTCGAAGGCATTGAGGTGGTGTTGGCGCACCCGCAGGCACTGGCCCAGTGCCAGCAATGGCTCAGCACCCACTTGCCCCACGCAGAGCGACGCGCCGTGTCCAGCAATGCCGAAGGCGCACGACTGGCGGCCGAACACCCCAACTGGGCCGGCATTGCCAGTGAGCGCGCCGGCGCCGAGTTCGGCCTGCACACCGCTGCCCAGGCGATTCAGGACGAAGCCTTCAATCGGACCCGGTTTGTCATGGTCTGCCTACCCGCCGTCATGCCGGCGCCGCAGGCTTCCGGCAAAGACTGCATCAGCTTGGTCGTGTCGGTACCCAATCGTCCGGGCGCCGTGCATGACATGCTGGTGCCGCTTAAGCAGCACGGCGTGTCGATGACCCGATTTGAATCCCGACCTGCCCGTTCGGGGCAGTGGGAATACTTTTTCTACATCGACCTGCAAGGCCACCCGTCCGAACCCAATGTCGCATTGGCGCTGCAGGACCTGCGCAGCATTTGCGCCTTTTACAAAGTCCTGGGCACCTATCCCCTGGCCGATTAACCCCTAAATAGCCCCACCCTCATGTTCGAACAGCTTGGATTAATCGGTTGCGGCCTGATGGGCGGCTCTTTTGCGCTGGCGCTCAAACAGGCCGGGTTGGTCAAGCGGGTGGTGGGTTACAGCAAGTCACCCAGCACCACCGAACGCGCCCGGCAACTCGGCATCATCGACATTGAAGCGCCCTCGGCCTTACTGGCCGTCTCCGGTGCCGACATCGTGCTGCTTGCCGTGCCGGTGTCGGCGACCGAGGCCAGCTTCAAAGCGATTCGCCACCTGGTGACGCCCGACATGCTGATCATGGATGTGGGCTCCACCAAGCGCGATGTCGTCGATGCCGCGCGCCGTTCGTTGCGCGAACATGTGGGCCTGTTTGTGCCGGCCCACCCGATTGCCGGCAAAGAGGTGTCAGGCGTGGAGTATTCGGACCCCGATTTGTACACGGGCAAGCAGGTCATCCTGACCCCGATTGAGCGCACGCTGGCGCCCCAGTTGCAAAAGGCCCAGGAACTCTGGACGCGCCTGGGCTGCAAGGTGCTGACCATGTCGCCCGAACAGCACGATGCCGCCTACGCCGCCGTCAGCCACCTGCCGCACCTAATTGCGTTTGCGTTGATGAATGCCATTACCGGGCAAGAGCAAGGCAAGGAATACCTGTCGTTGGCCGGACCCGGCTTTCGCGACTTTTCCCGCATTGCTGCGAGCGACCCCAAGGTGTGGCGTGACATCCTGATGGCCAACCGCGAAGAGTTGCTTGCCCAAAGTGCCCTTTTCAAGAACAACCTGCAGGCCCTGGAATCGCTGATTTCCGGCGGCGACGCCACGGCGCTCGAAACCCTGATTGAACGCGCCAGCACGACCCGCGCCAACTGGAGCATGAACTCCAAGAACAAAGCCTGATGTTTTCTACTGAATTTCTCGACCTCCCCAACCTGCGCGGTGCCGCAGGCGCTGTCACCCTTCCCGGCTCCAAAAGTATTTCCAACCGCGTGTTGCTGCTGGCCGCGCTCTGCGAAGGCGTAACCACCATCCACGACCTGCTCGACAGCGACGACACCCGGGTCATGCTGGTCGCCCTCAAAACGCTGGGTTGCGATGTGACGCAGGACGGCAACACCGTCCGCATTCAAGGGCTCGCCGGCCAATTGCCGGTGCGGCAAGCCAAACTATTCTTGGGCAACGCGGGCACCGCCATGCGCCCGCTGACCGCCGCGCTGGCCGTGCTGGGTGGCGATTTTGAACTTGGCGGAATTCCCCGCATGCACGAGCGCCCGATTGGTGATCTGGTCGATGCCCTGCGCCAGCTCGGATGCCAAGTCGACTGCCTGGGGCAAGAAGGCTTTCCGCCGCTGCACATCGGCACCGCTTCGGTCAAAGTGGACCAGCCGATTCAGGTGCGTGGCGATGTGTCCAGCCAGTTCCTGACTGCGCTGCTGATGGCGCTACCGCTGGTGGCCAAACAGGACATCGTGATCGAAGTAGTCGGAGAGCTGATTTCCCGCCCCTACATTGAAATTACCCTGAACCTATTGACGCGCTTTGGCGTGAACGTGGAACGCCAGGGCTGGCAGCGCTTCACCATTCCGGCGGGCTCCAAACTCCGCACGCCCGGCGTGGTGCATGTGGAGGCCGACGCCTCCAGCGCCAGCTACTTCATCGCGCTCGGCGCCATTGCCAACGGCATTGGTGGCCAAAACGGCATTCGCGTGCAGGGCGTTGGGGCCGACTCCATTCAAGGCGACATCCGTTTCCTGGATGCCGCACGCCTGATGGGCGCACAGATTGAGAGCGGACCCAACTGGCTGCACATCCGCCGGGGTGCCTGGCCGCTCAAGGCAATTGAGCTGGACTGCAATCACATTCCGGACGCCGCCATGACGCTGGCCGTCATGGCGCTGTATGCGGAAGGCACCACCACGCTGCGCAATATTGCGAGCTGGCGCGTCAAAGAGACCGACCGTATCGCCGCCATGGCCTGCGAGCTGCGCAAGATTGGCGCCACCGTGGTCGAGGGCGCAGACTTTATTCAGGTCACGCCGCCTGAAAGCGCCGGCCACTGGAAAGCCGCCAGCATTCACACCTACGACGACCACCGCGTGGCCATGTGCTTTTCGCTGGTTGCGTTCAACCCGGCCGAATTGCCAGTCCGCATTGAAGACCCGAAATGCGTGGCCAAGACTTTCCCCGACTATTTTGAGACCCTGTTTTCGGTAGCCCAGGCCGCCACCAACCACATTCCGGTGTTGTGCATGGACGGCCCGACCGCGTCCGGCAAAGGCACCTTGGCCGCGGTACTGGCACAAAAGCTCGGCTACCACTTTCTGGACTCTGGCGCGCTGTACCGCATCACCGGGCTGGCCGCGACCCGCGCGGGCATCGTGCTGGACAGCGCCAATCAGCAAGCGATTGCCGACCTGCTGCGCTCCCTGCCGATTCGCTTTGAAGGCGGCCAGATCCTGCTCAACGCCGAAGACGTGAGCGAGGCCATCCGTACCGAAGAGGCTGGAATGAACGCCTCCCGGGTTTCCGCTTTCCCGATGGTGCGCGAGGCACTGGTGGAGTTCCAGCGCAGTTTTCGCAAATTGCCCGGCCTGGTGGCCGACGGACGCGACATGGGAACCATCATTTTCCCCGGCGCGCCCCTCAAAGTTTTCCTAACCGCCAGCGCCGCCTGCCGCGCGGAACGCCGCTATAAGCAGTTGATTTCAAAGGGAATTCCGGCTACACTCGACAGTCTTCGCGCCGATCTGGAAGCGCGTGATGCACGGGACACCTCCCGCAGCGTTGCGCCTCTCAAGCCGGCCGAAGATGCCAAGTTGCTGGACAACTCGGATTTGACGGTGCAAGCCTCCGTTGAAATCGTGTTGGACTGGTGGCAAGGCAAGCAACCGTTCAGGTCCGCCTGAGCGGTTGGCACCGGGCCTCGCGGCCTGGTGCACACGCAAAGCCTTCGGGCTTTGTGCATTTGGCCCCCAAGGCTCACCTCGCGCGACAGCGCATTGGCCGAAGGGATCGACAACTTAACCCCGCGGTTTTTTTCCGCAAACTACATGTCTGAATCTTTCGCAGCCCTATTTGAAGAATCCCTGCAACGCTCCGAGATGCGCACCGGTGAAGTGATCACCGCTGAAGTGGTCCGCATCGAGCACAGCTTCGTTGTGGTCAATGCTGGCCTCAAGTCCGAAGCCTATGTGCCAATCGAAGAGTTCAAGAGCGACAAGGGCGAAATCGAAGTCCAAGTTGGCGACTTCGTTTCCGTGGCCATCGACTCCGTTGAAAACGGCTATGGCGACACCATCCTGTCCCGCGACAAGGCCAAGCGTCTGGCTTCCTGGATGAGCCTGGAAAAGGCCCTGGAATCCGGCGAATTCGTTACCGGCACCACCTCCGGCAAGGTCAAGGGCGGCCTGACCGTTCTGGTCAACGGCATCCGCGCATTCCTGCCCGGTTCGTTGGTCGACACACGTCCTACCAAGGACCTGTCTCCGTACGAAAACAAGACCATGGAATTCAAGGTCATCAAGCTCGACCGCAAGCGCAACAACGTGGTGCTGAGCCGCCGCGCGGTGGTGGAAGCTTCCATGGGCGAAGAGCGCGCCAAGCTGATGCACACCCTCAAAGAAGGTTCTGTGGTGCAAGGCGTGGTCAAGAACATCACCGAATACGGTGCGTTCGTGGACCTGGGCGGCATCGACGGCCTGCTGCACATCACCGACATGGCATGGCGCCGTGTCCGTCACCCCTCTGAAGTGGTGCAAGCCGGTCAAGAAATCACTGCCAAGATCCTCAAGTTCGACACCGAAAAGAACCGCGTGTCCCTGGGCCTCAAGCAAATGGGCGACGATCCCTGGATGGGCGTCAACCGCCGCTACCCCCAAGGTACCCGCATGTTCGGCAAGATCACCAACATCGCCGACTACGGCGCGTTTGTGGAACTCGAACCCGGTATCGAAGGCCTGGTCCACGTGTCCGAAATGGACTGGACCAACAAGAACGTGGCTCCTTCCAAGATCGTCTCCCTGGGTGACGAAGTCGAAGTCATGGTCCTGGAAATCGACGAAGACAAGCGCCGTATCTCCCTGGGCATGAAGCAGTGCAAGGCTAACCCCTGGCAAGAATTCGCCCAGAACACCAAGCGCGGCGACCGCGTCAAGGGCCCGATCAAGTCGATCACCGACTTCGGCGTGTTCGTGGGTCTGGCTGCCGGTATCGACGGCCTGGTGCACCTGTCCGACCTGTCCTGGAACGAGTCCGGCGAAGTGGCCGTGCGCGAGTACAAGAAGGGTCAAGAAGTCGAGGCTTTGGTCTTGGCTGTGGACGTGGACCGCGAACGCATCTCCCTGGGTATCAAGCAGCTCGACTCCGATCCTTTCACCACCTTTGTGTCCATCAACGACAAGGGCCAGACCGTTTCCGGTAAGGTCAAGACCGTTGACGCCAAGGGCGCTGAAATCGACCTGGGTGACGACATCATCGGTTACCTGCGTGCCTCCGAAATCAGCCGCGACCGCGTTGAAGACGCTCGCAACGTGCTGAAAGAAGGCGACGAAGTGACCGCTGTGGTGGTGAACGTGGATCGCAAGACCCGCAACATCCAGTTGTCCATCAAGGCCAAGGACATGGCTGACCAAAACGAAGCCATGCAAAACCTGAGCCAGCAGTCTGCCCGCGAAAACGCCGGCACGACCAGCCTGGGCGCCCTGTTGCGTGCCAAGCTGGACAACAACTAATTTCTAGTTGTTGAACTGACTTCGCTCTCAGTGAATAAAGCGACCGGTGCACCATTTGCACCGGTCGCTTTTTCTTACCCCACCCCGTTATCCGATTCATGACCCGCTCCGACCTCGTTGAAGAACTGGCCAACCGCTTTGGTCAATTGACCCATCGCGATGCCGAATTCGCCGTCAAGGCCATTCTGGACGCCATGAACGACGCATTGGTACGCGGACACCGCATTGAAATCCGCGGTTTCGGTAGCTTCTCGATCAACCGCCGCCCTCCCCGCATCGGACGCAATCCGCGCAGCGGTGAAAGCGTGGCCATTCCCGAAAAGCGCGTCCCCCATTTCAAGCCCGGCAAGGCCCTGCGTGAAGCCGTTGACCTGCGCACCGCCGAGATGGAATTGACCCCTCCTGCCGGGGCCAAAAGCTGACCCCTCGCTAGTAGAATCCCCTCAGCCCCGAGGAGATCAATGAACGCAATCGCATGGCTCTTTAAGTGGACACTTAAAGCGGCCATTTTTTTTACCCTGTTTGCCTTCGCCCTGAACAACCAGAGCGATGTGACCGTGCGCTTTTTCTTCGGCCACCATTGGACCGGACCGATGGTGCTGGTGGTGCTAGGCTCGTTTGCCGCGGGCCTGATCGTCGGCGTGCTGGGCATGGTGCCGCGCTGGTGGCGGCAACACCGCACGGCGCAAGCGGCCCTGGAGACTCCGGCAGCCGCTCCGGCCAAACCCGCCACAGCCCCGGTTGCGGCTGAAGCCTATAGCGAATCGACCCTCCATGGAGTTTGATTTCAGCCTGCTGCTGCTGGCCTTGCCCCTGGTGTTTTTGCTGGGCTGGCTGGCTTCCCGCATGGACCTGCGCCAGTTGCGCATGGAAAACCGGCAAGCGCCCAAGGCCTATTTCAAGGGCCTCAATTTTCTGCTGAACGAGCAACAGGACCAGGCTATTGACGCCTTCATTGAGGCCGTTCAAAACGACCCTGATACCTCGGAGCTGCATTTTGCGCTGGGCAATCTGTTCCGCCGCCGTGGCGAATACGAGCGCGCTGTGCGCGTTCACCAGCACCTGCTGTCGCGCGGTGACCTGATTGCCGATGACCGGCACCGCGCGCAGCACGCGCTGGCGCTGGATTACCTGAAGGCTGGCCTGCTGGACCGTGCGGAAGATGCCCTGCTCAAGCTCGAAGGCACACGCTTTGAGTCGCAAGCCCGGCTAGCCCTGCTGGCCAACTACGAGCGCTCGCGCGATTGGGAACATGCCGCCGGCATCGCCCAAAAGCTGGAAGCCTCGGGCCAAGGCAGTTTTGCCGGCCGTCAGGCGCATTACCTGTGCGAGCAGGCGGCGGCCGAAGTCGCCGCACAGCGCATCGACCATGCGGCAGAACTGCTGGAACAAGCCATTGCCAAGGCGCCCCAGGCGCCGCGCCCGCGGCTCGATCTGGCTGCCTTGCAGCGTGCAAAAGGCCAACATGACAAGGCCCTCGCCACGTTGACCGAAGCCATGCAGCAAGCCCCCGCTTCCACCCCGCTGATTGCGCCGCTGCTGGCCGATGCCGCGATTGCCGCCAAGGCTGTTGAACCGTCATTGGCCCTGCTGAAAACACGCTACGAACAAAGTACCTGCATCGATGTGCTGGACGCCATCGTGACGCTGGAAGCGGCCCTAGGCGATGCCGCTTTAACCGCGCGCCAGTGGTATGCCCGGCACCTGGAAAAAGAGCCCTCGCTGGTAGCTGCAGCCAAATGGATTGCTGGCGAAAAGCTGGAACACGAACAATTTCACCCCCAGGTTCAGCGCGCGCTGGACCATGCGGTCAAACCGCTCACACGCTACCGCTGCGCCGCCTGTGGTTTCGAGGCCAAGCGCCACTTCTGGCAGTGCCCCGGATGCCAGGCCTGGGACAGCTACCCTGCACTAAGAGTAGAAGAACTATGACAATTACCAAAGAACAATTGGCAACGGCCCGCGTATTGGTGGTGGGCGATGTGATGCTGGACCGCTACTGGTATGGCGCGGTGGACCGCATCAGTCCCGAAGCACCGGTGCCGGTGGTGCGCGTCACCCGCGAAGAAGAACGCGCTGGCGGTGCTGCCAATGTGGCCTACAACGCGGTCAGCCTGGGGGCGCACGCCAGCCTGCTGACCGTGGTGGGCGATGACGATGCCAGCCACCATCTGGAAGCATTGGTTGCCAAGACCGGCATCGACACCCACTTTGGCCGTGACGCCGATCTCAAGACGACGGTGAAACTGCGCGTCATCGGGCGCCAGCAGCAACTCATTCGGCTCGACTTTGAAAACACGCCGAACCACGAAATTCTGGCCGGCCAGACGGCCACGTTCGAGAGCATCCTGCCCGCCCACAATGCGGTGCTGTTTTCCGACTATGGCAAGGGCGGACTGGCCCACGTCATCGACATGATTGCGCAGGCCCGTGCCTTGGGCAAACCGATTCTGATCGACCCCAAGGGCAGCGACTACGCGCGCTACCAGAACGCCACCGTGATCACCCCCAACCGGGCTGAGTTGCAGCAGGTGATTGGCCACTGGAGCGATGAAACCGATTTGCGAACCAAGGCCCACAACCTGCGCCAGCAGTTGAACCTGGAAGCCGTTCTGCTAACCCGCAGCGAGGAAGGCATGACCCTGTTTGACGCCGCCGGCGAACTGCATGTCAGCGCGCAGGCGCGCGAAGTGTTTGATGTAACCGGCGCTGGCGACACCGTGATCGCCACCATGGCGGCCCTGGTGGGCGCGGGCATGAGCCTGCGCGAAGCCATGCCGCTGGCCAACCGTGCCGGTGGCATTGTGGTGGGCAAGTTTGGAACTGCCACCGTGTCTTTTGAGGAACTTTTTGCATGACCCGCATCGTTGTAACCGGCGCCGCCGGATTTATTGGCAGCAACATCATCAAGGGCCTGAACGCCCGTGGGCTGGACGACATCATTGCCGTCGATGACCTGACCCAAGGTGACAAGTTCCGCAACATCGCCGACCTGAAAATTGCCGACTACGTCGATGCAGGCGACTTCTACGACGCCTTTGCCAGTGGCCATTACGGCCAGATCGAAGCAGTATTCCATGAGGGTGCCTGCAGCGACACCATGGAGCAGGACGGCAAGTACATGATGGGCAATAACTACACCCTGTCGTGGAACCTGTTTCAGGCCTGCCAGAAGCGCGGTGCACGGCTGTTGTATGCTTCGTCAGCCGCCACCTACGGCGGCTCCGACACCTTCCGGGAAGATCCGGCGTTTGAGGCACCGCTCAACGTGTACGGCTACTCCAAGTTGCTGTTTGACCAGCGCATGCGCCGCGAGTGTGGAACCAACTTTGAGCGCACCAAGGGCGGGCGCACCCAGCAGGTTGTGGGCTTCCGTTACTTCAATGTGTACGGCCCGCGCGAGCAGCACAAGGGGCGCATGGCCAGCGTGGCCTTTCACCAGTTCAACCAGTTCAAGGCCGAAGGCAAAGTCAAACTGTTTGGCGCGTACGGCGGCTACCCGGCGGGCGGCCAGATGCGCGACTTTGTGTTTATCGACGACGTGGTGGCGGTCAACCTCTGGTTCTTTGACCACCCCAGCCAGTGCGGCATCTTCAACCTGGGCACCGGTCGGGCCCAGCCCTTCAATGACATTGCCAGCTCGGTGGTTAACAGCCTGCGCGCCAGCAAGGGCGAATCCCCGCTATCACTGGACGCCATGGTGCAGCAGGGCTTGCTGGAATACATTGCCTTCCCGGACGCCCTGCGTGGCAAATACCAAAGCTACACGCAGGCCGACCTGACGGCCCTGCGCGCCACCGGCTGCGACCACCAGTTTGCCGATGTGCAAACCGGCGTTGCGCGCTATGTGGAATGGATGTCGCAGCGCTAAGGCCGCCATGCGCCCCTATCTGATCGCACTCACGCTTTGGGGCATGAGCCTGGCCGCTGGTGCCGTGGAAATCAACACGGCCAATGAAGCCGAGCTCGACAGCGTGCGTGGCCTGGGCCCGGCCAGCACCGAGCGGATTCTGAAGGCACGCGAGCAGGGCCCGTTCAAAGATTGGGCGGATCTGATGCTGCGGGTTAAAGGCATCAAACCGGCCAGTGCAGACAAGCTCTCGGCCAATGGCTTGACCGTTAACGCAAAGCCGTATTCCCGGTCTGGCGCTGAGCTGCCGTGATGACTCCGGTAGTTGCCATCTGCATCGGTGCCTGCTGTGGTGCGCTGGCACGCTGGCAACTGGCGCTGTGGTTGAACCCGAGTTCGGTCGTTGTCGCTGGCACGGTGCTGCCACTGGGCACCCTGAGTGCCAACCTGATTGGCGGCTATTTGGTGGGCGTCTGTGTGGCCGTGTTTCAGGCCCTGCCGCAACTTGACCCGGTTTGGCGATTGGCCCTGGTCACTGGTTTTTTGGGGGCACTGACCACTTTTTCCAGCTTTTCAGCGGAAGTTGTCGCTATGCTGGTGCAACAACGCTATGCACTGGCCCTGCTCACCGCAACGTTGCACCTCGCAGGCTCCTTGTTGCTGACGGTTGCGGGCATGAAATCCGTGGCCCTGTTTCTGCCGGCACATAGCTAATAAGTGACGCACCCAGTGCGTTACACATAATGTTGAGGAGAACACCATGCTGGTCTGGCTATCGATGATCTTTACCCTGGCCTATGTGGCCATCGCGCTGGAACATCCGCTCAAGGTCAACAAGTCCGCTTCGGCCTTGATTGGCGCGGGGCTGCTGTGGACCGTTTACGGAGTGGCGCTGAACAACGCTTCGGTTCTTAACCTGCAGTTGCGGGAGTCGCTAACCGATACGGCGCAAATCGTTTTCTTTCTGATGGGTGCCATGACCATCGTGGAGGTGGTGGATGCGCACAACGGCTTTGAGGTGATTACCTCTCGCATCCGGACCACAAAACTATCCAGGCTGATGTGGATCGTGGGCTTTGTAACCTTCTTTCTCAGTTCCATTCTGGACAACCTGACCACCACCATCGTCATGGTGTCCTTGATGAAGCGCCTGCTGGACCGCCGCGAGGACCGCCTCTTTTTTGCCGGCATCATCGTGATTGCAGCCAACGCCGGTGGCGCCTGGAGCCCCATTGGCGACGTCACCACCACCATGCTCTGGATTGGCGGTCAGGTCACTACATTGGCCATCATGCAAGGCCTTTTCTTACCGTCATTGATCAACCTGATCGTTCCCCTGCTAGTGACCAGTCGCCTGCTGGGCGACAAGCCGGTGGTGCCCCCGGCACGTGATCTGGCCGCTGAACTCGACAGCAGACCGTTTGAACGCAAGCTGATGTTTGTCGCGGGACTGTCCATCCTGGTGCTGGTTCCGGCCTTCAAAACCTTCACCGGACTACCGCCCTTCATGGGCATTCTGCTGGGCCTGGGGCTTTTGTGGATGGTGGGCGATCTGGTGCACCGCAAGGAAGAGGAATTGCGCAAGCAGCGCCTGACGCTGGCCCGCGCCCTGACCCGCATTGACATGAGTTCGGTGGTTTTTTTCATCGGCATTCTGCTGGCCGTTGCGGTGCTGGAGCACACCCATATTCTTTCCACCATTGCCCATTGGCTGGACCGCACCGTAGGCCGGCAGGACATCATCGTGATCATCATCGGGCTGGTCAGCGCGGTGGTGGATAACGTGCCGCTGGTTGCGGCATCCATGGGCATGTATGGCATGGACCAATATCCGCCGGACAGTTTTTTGTGGGAATTCATTGCCTATTGCGCAGGCACCGGTGGCTCCATTCTGATCATCGGTTCCGCCGCCGGCGTGGCCGCCATGGGCATGGAGAAAATCGACTTCATCTGGTACGTGCGCAAAATCAGTGGTCTGGCCCTTATCGGTTACTTTTGCGGGGCGCTGGTCTATATGTTGCAGTTTCACCTGACGCATTGATAGCAAGGCAGGCGCAATCTTCTCCCCAATTAGAAAGGCCCCTTTCGGGGCCTTTCTAATTGGGGGCGAGAAGCTTAGAGCTTTTGCGACTGCATGAAGCTGTCGAAGCGCGCCTCAGCGAAACGGAACCACAAGTTCTGGTCGCGGCGGAAGTTGGAATAGTCTTCGTAAATCTTTTTCCAGCGCGGGTTCTTGGCACTGATTTCGTCGCAAACGGCCATGCTTTCCTTGAATGCCAGGTCCATCAGTTCCTTGGGGAACGGCAGCACCTTGGTCTTGTTGGCGACCAGTTGCTTCAGGGCCAGCGGATTGCGTGCGTCGTACTTGGCCTGCACATCCATGTGGGTGTAAGCACAAGCCGCTTCGATGATGGCTTTGTTTTCGGGCGACAGCGCTTCGTAGGCCTTGGAGTTGACGAACAGTTCCACCTGCGGGCCACCTTCCCACCAGGCCGGGTAGTAGTAATACGGCGCGACCTTGCTCAGGCCCAGCTTCTGGTCATCGTACGGGCCCACAAACTCGGCCGCATCGATCGTGCCTTTTTCCAGGGCTTGGTACACCTCACCGGCGGGCAGGTTCTGGGGAACACCGCCCATGCGGTCGATCACCCTGCCGGCAATCGGCGCCGTGCGGAACTTCAGTCCCTTGAAATCTGCCACGCTCTTGATTTCCTTGCGGTACCAACCGCCCATCTGGGCGCCGGTGTTGCCCGCCGGGAAGTTGACCATGTTGTAGCCCTTGTAAAACTCACGCATGAGTTTCAGGCCGTTGCCTTCATACATCCAGGCAGACATCTGGCGGCTATTCAGACCAAACGGAACTGCACAGCTCAGGGCGAACGCTTCGTCCTTGCCAAAGAAGTAATACGAAGCGGTGTGCGCGCATTCGATGGTGCCATCCTGCACCCCGTCCACCACGCCAAAGGGAGGCATGAGTTCGCCTGCGGCGTGGGTCGAGATGGTGAACTTGCCACCCGACATTTCGCTCACTTTCTTGGCAATGGTCTCGGCCGCACCAAACAGCGTGTCGAGCGACTTGGGAAAGCTTGAAGCCATGCGCCAGCGAATGGCAGCCTGCGCGTGCACAGCGGGGGCAGCGCCTGCGGCGAGTACGCCGGCGATGCCAGCGTTCTTGATAATTGAGCGACGATCCATAGTTCTTACTCCGTTTCTATTGATGTACTACTTGCTAAATGCATTGTAGAAACCCGCAAGTGGGTGCCCTTGCGGGTTTTCCCGCGAAACCTAAGCCGCCAGGCTCGACACTGGCAACAGGTGCGCAAAACGCGCACGAATGGACGCTTCAATTCCGGCCGCGTCCAGCCCCTGCAGCGCCATCAGTTTGGCCGGATCGCCATGTTCAATAAACTGGTCGGCCAAGCCCAGCGTCAACACCGGTAGCACCAGCCCCAGTGTTTGCAAGGCTTCCAGCACGGCACTGCCGGCGCCGCCCATCAGGGCGCCTTCTTCCACCGTGACGAGCGCCTCGTGCTCGCGTGCGACCTGGGCCAGCAGTTCCTGGTCCAAGGGCTTGACCCAACGCATGTTGACCACCGTAATCCCTAATTTATCCGCCACCTTGAGCGCCGGATATAGCAAGGTACCAAAGGCCAGAATGGCAATCTTTTGCCCGCGCACACGGATCTCGCCCTTGCCAAAGGGCAGGCCCTCCAGCGACTCGCTCACAGCCACTCCCGCGCCCGCACCGCGCGGATAACGCACGGCCACCGAGTGGTTCTGCGCGTAAGCGGTGCTCAGCAGCCTGCGGCATTCGTCTTCATCGGCAGGGCACGCCACGCTGATGTTGGGGATGCAACGCAGGTAGGGAATGTCGTAGGCCCCGGCATGGGTTGCCCCATCGGCCCCCACCAGGCCGGCGCGATCCAGTGCAAAAACCACCGGCAAATTCTGAATCGCCACGTCGTGGATCAACTGGTCATAGGCGCGCTGCAGGAAGGTTGAATAAATGGCAACGACCGGCTTCAGCCCCTCGGCAGCCAGACCGGCCGCAAAGGTCACGGCGTGTTGTTCGGCGATGCCCACATCAAAGTAACGGTCCGGAAAGCGCTGTTCAAACTCCACCATGCCAGAGCCCTCGCGCATGGCCGGTGTAATACCCACCAAACGGGAATCGGCCGCCGCCATGTCACACAACCAGTGGCCAAACACCTGCGTGAACGTGGTGGCCGCCGCACCGGACTTCTGCAAGCCCACCGCCGGATCAAATTTGCCCGGGCCGTGGTAGGCCACCGGGTCGGCTTCTGCCAATTTGTAGCCTTGGCCCTTTTTGGTCACCACATGCAGGAACTGCGGCCCCTTGAGGTGCTTGATATTTTCTAGCGTGGGGATCAGCGAATCCAGATCGTGCCCGTCAATCGGCCCGATGTAGTTAAAGCCAAATTTTTCGAACAGGGTCGCTGGAACGACCATGCCCTTGGCATGCTCTTCCAGGCGCTTGGCCAACTCAAACAGGGGCGGCGCGCCCTTGAGCACGGTCTTGCCGACGTTCTTGGCCGCCGCATAAAACTGCCCACTGAGCAGTTGTGCCAGATAGCGGTTGAGCGCCCCCACCGGCGGGCTGATGCTCATGTCGTTGTCATTCAGGATGACCAGCAAATTGCAGTCGGTCACACCGCCGTTGTTCAGTGCCTCAAAGGCCATACCGGCGGTCATGGCGCCGTCGCCGATGATGGCAATGGCACGCCGCTCTTCGCCCTTGATTTTGGAAGCCAGGGCCATGCCGAGTGCCGCTGAAATCGAGGTGCTGGAGTGGGCGGTGCCAAAGGCATCAAACTCGCTTTCGGTGCGCTGCGGGAAACCGCTCAAACCACCCAATTGGCGCAGCGTGGGCATGCGCTCGCGCCGGCCGGTCAGAATTTTGTGCGGGTAGGTCTGGTGACCAACGTCCCAAATCACGCGGTCATCGGGCGTGTTGAACACATAGTGGAGCGCAATGGTCAGTTCCACGGTGCCCAAGTTCGAGCTCAGGTGCCCGCCCGTGGTGGCCACACTGCGCAGCAAAAATTCGCGCAACTCCTCGGCCAGCGGTTGCAGATCGGTGCGCTCCAGTTGGCGCAATTCGGCCGGACTGTTAATCGTCTCCAGCAGCGGGTAAGGTCGGTTCGGCATAGGTCTTGTTGTGTTTTGTTGTGCTACGCATCAAGCGTTCAATGGGCGCGGTTCACCACCATGTCGGCCAGCGCCGCGAGTGCCCGGGTATCGGCCAGGCCACTGTGCAGCAGCGCTTGCTGGGCTTGGGCCAACAGGTCCTGCGCATAGGCTTTGCTGCGATCCAGTCCCATCAGGGAAACATAGGTGGGCTTGTCGTTGTCGGCATCCTTGCCCGCGGTCTTGCCCAGCGTGGCCGAGTCGGCGGTGACATCCAGAATATCGTCCACCACCTGAAAGGCCAGTCCAATGGCTGCGCCATAGTCCTTCAAGGCGGCCAGGGCTTGCGGCGACGGATGCGCGCAGGTGGCCCCCATCACCACGCTGCCCTGCAGCAGCGCACCGGTCTTGAGTTGGTGCATTTCGCGCAATTCCGATTCAGAGAGTTGATGCCCCACGCTCGCCAGGTCAATGGCCTGACCACCGGCCATGCCGGAACAGCCTGCGGCACGCGCCAGCAAGCCGCACAAGCGTGCTTGGACCGCGCCATCCACCGCATCACCTGACGGGGTTAACAACTCAAAGGCCAGCGCCTGCAAGGCATCGCCGGCCAGCAACGCACTGGCCTCGCCGAACTGCACATGCACGGTCGGCTTGCCACGGCGCAGCACGTCGTTGTCCATGCAGGGCATGTCATCGTGTACCAGCGAATAGGCGTGAATCAGTTCGACCGAGCAGGCAGCGCGCAGGGCTGCTTCGCAGGCCCGCTGGGCCCCGCCGTCCACCGCCTCGTAGGCGGCCAGCACCAGCAAGGGGCGCAGGCGTTTGCCACCGTCCAGCACCGAATAGCGCATGGCATCCACCAGAGCGACGGGTGCGGCATGGCCGGAGTCTTGCAGAGCATCGGCGCTGATCCAGCGCTCAAGCGCCCGCTCCACCTGATCCAGCCGGGCGCGGACCCAGCCATCCAATGCAAAGGTGGACGGAGCGACTGCTGTTTCCTCCGCCATCATGCGGCCTTCCAGCTTTTCAGCGTGCCATCGTCCAGCACCTTGATCTGGTCTTCCACCGCCACCAGTTTGTCGCGACAAAACTGCAGCAAGGCAGCACCACGTTGGTAACCGGTCAGCAGTTGGTCCAGCGGCATCTCGCCCGACTCCAGGCTGCGCACCAGGGTTTCCAGTTCCAGCATGGCGTCTTCGTAGCTGGCAGGGAGCGCGGGGGTTGAAGATGGGGAGGCACTGGCCTTGGGCATGATGATCCAAAAAGGTGAAAGGCGGCAAATCCGTAACCATCGATTTTAGGGCTTGCGGCCCAAGCAAGCCTTCTGTAGCTTTACAGAGCCGTGAATATTCAATCAGCGCTTACAATACGGCCCCCGGCAGCTCTCGAGGTAACTGCCCTTCAAGCCCCTCTCCGAGGGGTTTTTTGACCCTTCCTTAAGGACCGAGTTGTGCAAGCATTGTGCAAATCCCTATTTTTCGTGTTGGCTTTGGATCCGGTAAACCATGTCTGATCTCAGCCTCCCCCTCCAGCAGGCCCATAGCCAACTCCCCGTTTCCAGTTACTTCGATCCCGCACTGTATGCGCGGGAAATGCAAGCCATCTTTCAGAACGGCCCCCGTTACGTCGGCCACGCCCTGAGCGTGCCCAACCAGGGCGACTATTACGCCCTGCCCCAAGAGGGCGAAGGCCGGGCCCTGGTGCGCAATGCTTCCGGCATTGAGTTGGTGTCCAACGTCTGCCGACACCGCCAGGCGGTCATGCTCAAGGGGCGCGGTTCCCTTACGCACAACGCCAACGGCACGACAGCCGGCGGCAACATCGTGTGCCCGCTGCACCGCTGGACTTACAGCGGTGCCCATAGCGGCCATGGCGGCAGTCCGGCGGGCACCCTGCTGGGTGCACCGCACTTTGCCCACGACCCTTGCCTGAACCTCAACAATTACAAGCTGCAGGAATGGAACGGCCTGCTGTTTGAGCAAAACGGCGTGGATGTGGCCGCACAGTTGGCCAACATGGGCCCGCGGGCCGACCTGAGTTTTGATGGCTACGTGCTCGACCGGGTCGAAATGCACGAGTGCAACTACAACTGGAAAACCTTTATTGAGGTCTACCTGGAGGACTACCACGTAGGCCCGTTCCATCCCGGCCTCGGTCAGTTCGTGACCTGTGACGACTTGCGATGGGAGTTTGGCGATCATCACTCGGTGCAAACCGTGGGCGTGGCCAACCGCCTGGGCAAGGCCGGCAGCCCGGTGTACGAGCGCTGGCACAAGGCCCTGCTGAACTACCGCAACAATGTGCCGCCGCAATACGGCGCCATCTGGCTGACCTACTACCCGCACATCATGGTGGAGTGGTACCCCCACGTGCTCACCGTATCGACCCTGCACCCGATGGGCGTGAACAAGACCATGAACATGGTGGAGTTTTACTACCCTGAGGAAATTGCCGCCTTCGAGCGCGAGTTTGTGGAAGCCCAGCAGGCTGCCTACATGGAAACTTGCATCGAGGACGATGAAATCGGTGAACGCATGGATGCCGGGCGCGCGGCCCTGCTGGCACGTGGTGACAACGAAGTGGGGCCGTACCAGAGCCCGATGGAAGACGGCATGCAGCACTTCCACGAGTGGTACCGCAAGACCATGGGGACGCCCGCCTAGTGCAAGCACTATGGATGGTTGCGGCCTCGTTCTTCTTCGCCAGCATGGCGGTGGGGATCAAGTTCGCGTCGCATAGCTTCAATACGGCCGAAATCATCTTTTATCGCGGCCTTGTCAGCATCGTCTTCATGGCCATTGTGGTGCGCGCGCGTGGCACCGACTTGCGTACCAAAGTGCCCATGATGCATGTCACCCGCAGCGTGGTGGGCGTGGCCTCCATGAGTGGCTGGTTTTATGGCATAGCCCATTTGCCGCTGGCAACCTCCATGACGCTGAATTACATGAGCGGTGTCTGGGTGGCGGCCTTTATTGTGGGCGGCGCCCTGCTCTACGGTCAGCCCGAAAAACAGGGGCCTTTGCTTTTCACCGTTTTGCTCGGTTTTGCCGGCGTGGTGCTCACGCTACGCCCCACGATTGACCAGAACCAACTATTTGCCGGTGTCATTGGGCTGCTCTCGGGCATGGGCTCGGCGCTGGCCTATATGCAGGTCACAGCGCTGGGCAAGGTGGGGGAAACGGAAGAGCGCACCGTCTTCTATTTTTCCATTGGCACCACGCTGGTTGGCGCCATGGGCATGTTGTTCACCCCCACCACGCCCTGGGCCGATGTACGGCTGGAGGATGCCGCCTGGGTCGTGCCCATCGGCATTCTGGCCTCCATGGGTCAGTGGTGCATGACCCGCGCCTATGCCAAGGGTGCCACGCTGGTGGTGGCCAGCATGCAGTATTCCGGCATCGTGTTTGCCTCCATCTTCAGCCTGACCCTGTTCGGTGACCAGATTGAACCCATGGCATGGGTCGGCATTGCCATCATTGTGGCCAGCGGAGTCATGGCCACCGCCCTGCGCGCGCGCGCCTTGCCCAACACGCCGGCCGAAGAACACTGACGCTTCATTATTCGTTCATAGGGAGCCCACCATGCCCAGCGCCTACACCACCCTGATTTCCGTTGCCCAATTGCAAGCTCTGCAGGCCGAAGGCGTGCCGTGCATGGTGTTTGACTGCAGTTGCGACCTGATGCAGCCCGCCATTGGTCCGGCCCAGTACCGCGAGTCGCACATTACCGGCGCGGTCTATGCCCACCTGGACAACAACCTGAGCGCCAAGGGTGACCGCGCAGTGACCGGTGCGGCGTCCGGCGGGCGCCATCCGCTGCCGGCCCGCGAGAAGTTTGCCGAGTGGCTAGGCAGCGTTGGCTTTACCAATGGCATGCAGGCCGTGGCGTACGACCGCCAAGGCGCCAACTACTGCGGCCGCCTCTGGTGGATGCTCAAATGGCTGGGGCACGACCACGTGGCCGTGCTCGACGGCGGCTTTCAGTCCTGGCAGGCGGCAGAGGGCGCCACCACGGCCGGCGAGGAAGCCCCCCGGGCCGGAGCAACTTTTGCCCTGAAGGAGCCGCTGGTGCAACTGGTGAGCGCCGAAACGGTGCTGGCGAACCTGGGTGCGGCAGACCAGGCCATTCTGGATGCCCGTGGCGCCCCGCGTTACAAGGGTGAGGTGGAACCGATTGACCCGGTGGCGGGCCACATTCCGGGCGCGCTGAACCGCCCGTTTAACCTGAATATCGGTACCGATGGCAAGTTCAAGGACGCCGCAACACTGCGCGCCGAATTCACCGCCCTGCTCGGCCAGCGCGACCCTGCGCATGTAGTGCACCACTGCGGCAGCGGCGTAAGCGCGGTGCCGAATATCCTGGCCATGGAAATTGCCGGTCTGGGCCGCACCGCCCTGTTCGCGGGAAGCTGGAGCGAATGGTGCAGCGACCCCAGCCGCCCGGTTGCCAAAGGCTAAGCAGCTAAACGGACCCTAAACGGACTCCAGCGCGAGCAACTCGGCTACGGTCTGGCGACGGCGGATCAGGCGCGGTTTGCCGGCTTCGACCAACACCTCGGCAATCAGCGGCCGGGTGTTGTAGTTGCTCGACATCGACGCGCCGTAGGCCCCGGTGTCATGCACCACCAGCAGGTCGCCCACTTGTGCTGCGGCCAGTTCGCGCTGAAACACCACGCCACCCTCGCCCTGCGTGAACACATCGCCCGACTCGCATAAGGGGCCGGCCACGACCACGCTTTGCTTGGCGCCTTTTGGCGCGCTGCCATCGGCGTGGATGATTTCCATGCCATGGTGGCTGCCATACATGGCCGGGCGCATCAGGTCGCTAAAGCCGGCGTCCACCAGCACAAAGCGCTGGCTGCCCTGCGCCTTGGTGGCGCGCACTTCGGTCACCAGCACACCCGATTCCGCCACCAGATAGCGGCCCGGCTCGATCTCCAGGGCGACGGCATGGCCCAGCAGGCCTTCGACCGTCTTGCGCGCCGCATCCCACAGTGCAAAGTAGTGCGCCGTGTCGATCACCGGCTCGCCCGCCTGGTACGGAATCGACAAACCGCCGCCGGCCGAGATGGCGTGCAGGTCCAGCCCCTGGGCCTGTACCGTTTTGACCAGGTCGATCATGGCGCCACAGACTTCCTGCAGGTGGCCGTAGTCCACACCCGAGCCAATGTGCATGTGCAAGCCCTGCAGCGACAGGCCCAGCGCCTTGATCTTCACGCACGCCTCCTGCAAATCGCCATGCCAGATGCCGTGCTTGCTGTGTTCCCCGCCGGTGTTGGTCTTGTTGCTGTGGCCATGGCCAAAGCCGGGGTTGATGCGCAGCCACACCGGGTGGCCGGGGCTGACGGCGGCCAGTTGGCCCAGCATGTCAATGGAGCCGCAGTTCACCGGAATGCCCAGCGCCGTCACACGCGCCAGCGTGGCATGGTCGAGCAGGTCGGCGGTAAACACAATTTCGGCATGTCCGCGGTCGTTGCCGGGCTGAAAACCGGCCGCCAACGCGCGCTCGACTTCACCCAGTGACACGGCATCCACTGCCACGCCCTGGGCCCGCATCAGGCGCAGCAAGTGGGTGTTGGAGTTGGCTTTTTGGGCAAAACGCACCGTGTCGAACTGCTGCAGGGCGGCGATGCGGGCCTGAATCGTTGCGGCGTCGTACACCCAGAGCGGGGTTGCGTGTTGGCGGGCCAGATCGGCCAGGAGGGGGGCATTGAATGGGTTCATGGCGCAATCATGCCGCTGCCAATCCATAACATCAATGCCAAATTTATTTAACCTCAATTCAATATTGATATAGTTTGAACATGCCCATGCCCTCCACCCCGGCCCTTACCCACCGCCAGATCAGCATGTTCCGCACCGTCATGCTGCATGGCAACCTGAGCCGTGCCGCGGAGGCCGCTAACTCCAGCCAGCCCACCCTGAGCCGTGAGTTGGCACGCCTGGAGCAATTGCTGGGTTTTGCGCTGTTTGACCGCGTGCGGGGTCGCCTGCAACCCACCGCGCGCGCGCTGGCCTTGATGCAGGAAGTGGAGCGCTCGTTTATCGGTCTGGAACACATTGGCCAGCGCGCCCGCGAACTGCGCACCTTGGGCGGCACCCGCTTGCGACTGGCCTGCCTGCCGGCGCTGGCCCATGGGCTGGTGCCCCACGCGCTGCTGGCATTGGCTCGACTGGCACCGCAAGCCCAAGTGGGCGTGCACCCGCTGGAGTCGCCCTGGCTGGAGCAGGCTTTGTCCGAACAGCGCTTTGAAGTCGGTTTGAGCGAAGCGCTGGAGGCGCCCGCCGGTGTGCAAGGGCAGGATCTGTTGCAGGCCAATGAAGTCGCAGTGCTTCCGCAAGAACACCGGCTGTGCGCGCGCCGGGTGCTGACGCCGCAGGACTTTGAGGGCGAGCGATTTATCAGCCTGGCCGTCAACGACCCCTACCGCACGGCCATCGACCAACTCTTTGCGTTGCAGGGCGTTCAGCGCATTCAGGCGCTGGAAACCGACAGCGCAGTGGCCATTTGCGCCATGGTGCGGCAGGGCTTGGGCGTTGCCATCGTCAACCCGCTGACGGCGCTGGAGTGTGCCGGAAACGGCATGGTGGTGCGGCCCTTGAGCGTGCCCCTGCCGTTTCGCGTGAGCCTGTTGCTGCCCAATATGAATGCGCCGCACCCCTTGCGGGATGAATTGGTGAAAGCCCTGCAGGAATCGAGCCGCGCCTTGCTGGCCCGACTGCAAAGCGCGCCCGCCTGAACCAGCGCACTCAGCCGTGGGCGTGCCCGCCGACTTGGCTCATGACCGTAACCAGCCCGATACCAAAGGCCAGCCAGGCAATCTGCGCCGCCGTCTGCCGTGCCGACAGGTGCTTTTGCAACTGCGGAATCAGGTCAGCCAACGCCACATAGACGAAACTGCTGGACGCCACTACCAGAAAATAGGGCAGGTAGTCATGGAACAGGTCCACCAGCCAGTAGCCCAGTGCCCCCCCAAGCGTCGTGACGGCGCCCGCCAACGAAACTTTGACCAGTGCGGCACGCTTGTTGGATGTGCCGGCGCGCAGCACCATCAGGTCGCCCATGTGGTGCGGTACTTCGTGCGCCAACACCGCAAGCGAGGCAATCGCTCCCAGCCGCACGTCAGCAATAAAGGCGGAAGCAATCAACACGCCGTCACCAAAGCAGTGCACGCTGTCACCGGCCAGCACGGCCCAGCTACCGCCCACGCGTGTCTTTCCATGGTTGTGACCGTGGCTATGGTCGTGACCGTGATGCGCATGCTCGGCATGCACCGGATGGCCCAACGAAGGATCGGGCTCGTGATGGTGTTCATGCCCGTGGTGCCACAACTCCGCTTTGTCCAGCAAAAAGAAAAATACCAGCCCCACCAGCAGGATCAAAAAGAGATCGTGCGGCTCGATACCGCTCTCAAAAGCTTCCGGTAGCAAGTGCATAAAGGCGGTGGCCATCAAGGCCCCCGCAGCCAAACTCAGCATGTGCTGCGTGTAACGCCCAAGCGCCCCAAAACTCAGCAAGGCCGCCAACCAGACACTGCCAATGCCGGCGGCCAGCGTACCCATCAAAATCGCAAGAAGCGTCAAACGGCCCCCTTCGCTTTGAACCAGGCCAAGGCGCGCTTGAAGCCGTCTTCGGCCGCATCTTTGCGGTAGCTGGGGCGGTAATCGGCGTGGAAGGCGTGCGGTGCATCGGGATACACCACGAACTCCGATGCCTTGGCGGCCGCATTGCCCTTGGCACCCTGTTCAGCCAGCGCCTTCTTCATGTCTTCGACGGTGGTCAGTGGAATGCCCGTGTCTTTGCCGCCATAGAGTCCGAGTACCGGCGCCTTGAGGTCGGCAACCAGATCTTGCGGGTGTTTGGGAGTCAGTGGCGATGGCGCGCCCACCAGACGCCCGTACCAGGCCACACCGGCTTTGATCTGCGGATTCTTTTCGCAATACAGCCAGGTGATGCGACCACCCCAGCAAAAGCCGGTAATACCAGCGCGCTTGGTGTCGCCGCCATTTTCTTCGGCCCATTTCAGTGCGGTGTCCAGATCGTCCATGACCTCTTCATCCGGCACCTTGGAAACGATTTCTGCCAGCAGTTTGCTAACGTCGGTGTAGGTGCTGGCATCGCCATAACGGGCGTACAAGTCGGGCGCTATAGCCAAATAACCGGCTTTGGCAAAGCGACGGCACACGTCGGCAATGTGCGCATGCACGCCAAAAATTTCCTGCACCACCAGAATCACTGGCAGGTTTTCCTTGCCTTCGGGCTTGGCGTAATAGAACGGCACGGTCGCGCCCGCCACATCCAGAATTTCCTGCCCGGTGGTCAAGCCGTCAGCCGGTGTCGTGATGGCGGTCTGCGCCATGATCGGCATGGCCGCGGCCGCATAGCCCACGCCCAGGGCCGCCTTCAGCGCGGTGCGGCGCGTAGCGCCGGCTTCGGTGGTTTTGCCGGGCAAGAGCGAGTCGAATTCGTTTTTCAGGTTCTGATTCAGCACGGTGCGTCTCCTGTTTTGGGGTTTGGAATGTCGGCGAAGTGTAAGTAAAAAAAAGTGACCTAGTGCGCCTTGTCCCAGTTGGCGCCCACACCGACCTCGGCCAGCAGCGGCACCTTGAGGTCGGCCACACCGGCCATCAGGCGCGGAATTTCAATTTTCAGCCAGTCCACTTCGGCTTCGGGCACTTCGAATACCAGTTCGTCGTGCACCTGCATGATCATGCGTGTGCCCCGGTGCTCGGCATCCAGCACCTTTTGCACCTGCACCATGCTGAGCTTGATCAGGTCGGCGGCGGTGCCCTGCATGGGCGCGTTGATGGCGGCGCGCTCGGCACCGGCGCGGCGGGCGCCGTTGGCGGAGCCTATTTCGGGCAGGTACAGGCGGCGGCCAAAGACGGTTTGCACGTAGCCTTTGGCCTTGGCCTCTTCCCGGGTGCGATCCATGTAGTTTTTCACGCCGGGGTAACGCTCAAAGTAACGCGTGATGTAGTTCTTGGCGGCGGTGTTATCGATGCCCAGGTTGCGCGCCAACCCGTAGGCGCTCATGCCGTAAATCAGGCCGAAGTTGATCACCTTGGCATAGCGGCGCTGCTCACTGCTGACCTGGTCCACCGGCACGCCAAACACCTCAGCCGCGGTGGCACGGTGCACGTCCAGCCCGTCCTTGAAGGCGCGCAACAGCGCCTCGTCGCCGCTGATGTGGGCCATGATGCGCAGCTCAATCTGGCTGTAGTCGGCGCTGGCAATCACATTGCCCGGCCCGGCCACAAAGGCCTCGCGCACGCGGCGACCTTCGGGCGTGCGGATGGGAATGTTCTGCAGGTTGGGGTCGTTGCTGGACAAGCGCCCGGTCACCGCCACCGCCTGCGCGTAGTGCGTATGCACCCTGCCCGTACGCGGCAGGGCCAGTTGCGCCAGCTTGTCGGTGTAGGTGCCCTTGAGCTTGGCCAGACCCCGGTGTTCCAGAATTTTGGCAGGCAGCGGAAAGTCTTCGGCCAGTTTTTCCAGCACTTCTTCGTCCGTGCTGGGTGCGCCGGTGGCGGTCTTTTTGACCACCGGCAGACCGAGCTTGGTGAAAAAGATTTCCCCAATTTGCTTCGGGCTTCCCAAGTTGAACGGCTGCCCGGCGAGCTCATGGGCCTCGGCTTCGAGTTGCAAAATGCGTTGCCCTAGTTCGTGACTCTGGCTGGCCAGGGTGCCGGCATCAATTAGCACGCCATTGCGCTCAATGCGGTACAGCGCCTCGCTGCTCTCGATCTCCAATTGGTAGATAAACGCCAGCCCCGCGTCGGCCTCCACCTGCGGCCACAGCAGGTGGTGCACCTCCAGTGTCATGTCGGCGTCTTCGCAGGCATATTCGGACGCCTTGGCCACCTCCACCTGGTTCATGGTGAGTTGGTGCACGCCCTTGCCACACAGGTCTTCAAAGCTGATGCCGCTACGACCCAAAAAACGCTCACCCAGGCTGGACAGGCCATGCGGCTTGTGCACTTCGAGCACGTAGCTTTGCAGCATGGTGTCGTGCACATAGCCCTGCACCTCGATGCCGTGGTTGGCAAATACATGGCGGTCGTACTTGACGTGTTGGCCGAGTTTGCGGGCGGATGCGTCCTCCAGCCAGGGCTTGAGCCGCGCCAGCACTGCGTCGCGCGGCAGTTGCTCGGGGGCGTCGGGGTAGTTGTGGGCCAGCGGAATGTAGGCGGCCTCGCCCGGCTTCACGCTAAAGCTGATGCCGACAATTTCGGCGCGCATTTCATCCAGCGAATTCGTCTCGGTGTCCAGCGCTGTGAGCTCGGCACTTTGCAACCTGGCCAGCCAGGCATCCAGCGCCTCCCAGCTCAGAATGGTTTCATAGGCAGCGTTCGTGGCGCGGGGTGTCGCGGTGGGCGCAGCCTGGCTTTCCGGTTCGTCGAAGAGGCCCGGATGGACCGGCGCTGCCTTGGCCGGTGCTTTGGCGGGCTCTGCGCCAGCGGCTGCCGCACCCAGGGTCTTGGCCAGCCCTTTGAAGCCGTATTTCTCACAGAACGCCATCAACAACGCGGTATCCGGGGCCGCCGGGGCCAGCGCATCGAGTGCGGGCAGTGACGGAATGCGGTCTTGCAGTTCGCAGTCGGTCTTGATGGTCAAGAGCGAGCGGCCAGTGGGCAGCCAGCCCAGCGCATTGCGCAGGTTTTCACCCACCACGCCCTTGATGTTGGCGGCGTTGTCCACCACCGCTTGCAACGAGCCGTACTCCTGCAGCCACTTCACCGCCGTCTTGGGGCCGACTTTCGGTACGCCGGGCACGTTGTCCACGGTGTCACCAATGAGGGTCTGGTAATCGAGCATCAACCGGGCCGGCACGCCAAACTCAGCCTCCACTCCGGCCAGATCGCGGCGCTTGCCGTTCATGGTGTCAATGATGGTGATGTGCTCGTCCACCAGTTGCGCCAGATCCTTGTCGCCGCTGCTGACCACCACCTCCACGCCCTGGCGGGCGGCAGTCACCGCCAGCGTGCCGATCACATCGTCGGCCTCGACCCCCGGCACATCCAGCACCGCCCAACCCAACAGGCGCACCACCTCGTGGATCGGCGCGATCTGCGAGCGCAAATCATCGGGCATCGGGTCGCGGTTGGCCTTGTATTGGGGGTAAATGGTGTCGCGGAAGGTCGGGCCCTTGGCATCGAACACACAGGCCACATAGTCGGCCGGCACCTCTTTGCGCAGCGACTGCATCATGTTGATCAGGATGCGGATGGCACCGGTCTTTTGCTCAGTGCCATCGGGCAGGGTTACTTTCATGTCCCCGCCGCCGGCAAAAAAGGCACGGTACAGGTAGCTGGAACCGTCCACCAGCAGCAGGGTTTTCTTGGATTCACTCATGTGTGCATTTTGCCTGCGCCACACGGACACCCGCCCGCCCTGGGGCTTTGGGGTCTTCAGGTGGGCCCTACAATTCGGGCATGGCGGTCTATACAGAGGTCTCGTTCGATGAGGCCAGCACTTTTTTGCAATCCCTCAGCTTGGGCTCTCTCCAGAACATGGAGGGCTGCTCGGGTGGCATTGAAAACACCAACTACTTCGTTACCACCGATCAGGCACCGTATGTGCTGACGCTGTTTGAGCGGCTCACAGCCGAACAACTGCCGTTTTATCTGCGCCTGATGAAGCACCTGGCGGTGCACGGCATTCCCGTGCCGGACCCAGCCGCCAACCGCGATGGCGATGTGCTGCATGCCGTAAACGGCAAACCGGCTGCCGTGGTGAACCGCCTGAAGGGCAAGAGTGAACTCAAGCCGACCGCCGCGCACTGCAGCGCCTTGGGTGAGGTGCTGGCGCGCATGCACCAAGCCGGGCGTTCGTTCGAGATGCAGCAACCCAATTTACGCGGCTTGAACTGGTGGAACGAAACCGTGCCGGTGGTGCTGCCGTTTCTGGACTCTGCGCAAGCGGCGCTGATCCAGAGCGAGCTGGCCTACCAGAACCATGTGGCCACCCTGTCCGCCTACGGTGCCCTGCCGCGCGGCCCCATTCATGCCGACCTGTTCCGCGACAACGCCATGTTTGCGACCGATCTGCCCGAAGGTGCAGCGCCGCAACTCACCGGCATTTTTGATTTTTACTTCGCCGGTGTGGACACCTGGCTGTTTGACATTGCCGTGTGCCTGAACGACTGGTGCGTGGACCTGCCTACGGGACAGGCCGATGCCGATCGCAGCCGCGCCTTGCTTTGCGCCTACGAATCGGTGCGGCCACTGACCGCACACGAGCGCACCTTGTTGCCCGCGCTGGCACGCGCCGGTGCCTTGCGCTTTTGGCTGTCGCGCCTGTGGGACCTGCACCTGCCGCGCGAGGCCGCCATGCTCCAGCCGCACGACCCGACCCACTTTGAGCGGGTGCTGCGCGAACGCGTGGCCCACCCGCTCACGCTGGCCGCCCTGCAAACCAACGAGTCCCTCACCGCATGAAGCTTCAAATCGTCCCCGCCAAGACTGGCGTTCAGTGGTTCAAGCAGGGCGTGCGCACCTTCCTGAAGCAACCGCTGGCGCTTTCGGGCCTGTTTTTCATGTTCATGGCGGCCATGTCCATCTTGAGCATGGTCCCGGTGATCGGCAATGTGCTGGCGCTGGCTGTGTTGCCGGGCGCCACGCTGGGCCTGATGGCCGCCACCCGAGAAGCCTCCCAAAGCAAATTTCCCATGCCCAAGGTGCTGTTCAGCGGTTTTAGCGCCGGGCGCCAACAGCTCAAGGCCATGTTGGTGCTGGGCCTGATTTATGCAGTGGCCTTCCTGTTGGTACTGGCCATCTCCGCCACAGTGGACGGCGGCAAATTTGCCCACCTGTACCTATTTGGCGGCGAGATGAACCCGGAAACCCTGCAGGGTGCCGACTTTGAACTGGCAGTACTGCTGGCCATGGCCTTGTACATGCCACTGTCCTTGCTGTTCTGGCATGCCCCGGCGCTGGTGCACTGGCACGGCATTTCGCCGGTCAAGAGCCTGTTTTTCAGTTTCGTGGCCTGCCTGCGCAACTTTTGGGCGTTTACGGTCTACAGCCTGATGTGGCTGGGCGCGTTCCTGGCCATGGGCACGGTGGTGGCCATCATTGCCGGGCTGACCGGAAGTGGCGAGCTGGTCTCCAGCCTGATTTTTCCCGCAGCCATGGTGCTGGCGGCGATGTATTTCACCTCGATTTACTTCACCTTCGTGGACTGCTTTGAAGGCAGCGAAGGCATCGCCCTGTGACCGACCATAGCCTGGCCGGACGCAAGGAGCAGGAAGTGCTGTGGGCGCAGCGCCGCAGTTTTTTGATTGCCGCCGCAGCCTGGACGACGGCAGGCGGCACCTATGCAGCGCAAGCACGCAGCAACGTGGTTGATTTGCGCGGCGATGCCACCGTCAATGGGGAACGCCTCACCGCCGAGCGCATCATCCAAAGCAGCGACCGCATCGTGACCGGCCCCGGCTCCACGCTGACCTTCACGCTCGGCAACTCGGCCTTTCATGTGCGGCAAAACTCCAGCGTGTCGCTGGACCCGAGTGATTCGGGCTTGCTGGTGAGCGCATTGCGTCTGTTCACCGGCGCGGTCGTCAGCGTGTGGGGCAAGGGTGACAAGCGGAAAATAATCATGCCCACCCTCACCGCCGGCATCCGGGGCACCGGCGTCTACGCCGAAGTGTTTGCCGATCAGGGCGGCCGCAGTTACCTGTGCAACTGCTACGGCGAGGTGGAGGTGAACGCGGGCGAAGACCAAACACTAAGCCGCTCGGAATACCACCAGGCCTTTTGGGGCGAAGTCGATGCGCCGGCAGGCCGCAAATTGCTTCCAGCCAAAGCCTTCAACCACACCGACGAAGAACTGGAAACCCTGGCCCGCCTCGCCGGCCAGCAAACTGCGTGGCAAATCACGGGCCGCAAAGGCGTCAAGAACCGCTACGACTATTGAGTTCTGCCGCAGGGCCGCCTGCAGCGGCCTTGGACACTACGGGACGGGCGTCAGTTTGGCCACGCTCAAGGCCAGCCACTTGGTGCCATGGCGCGGAAAGTTAATTTGGGCACGGGCATCGTCCCCCGCGCCTTCCAGCGTCAGCACCGTGCCTTCGCCAAACTTGGCGTGAAACACCTTTTGCTTGACCTTGAGGCCATGCGCGGGCTCATCCTTGCGCACCACTTCCTTCTCGGTGCGACCACTTGGCGACGCCATGTAACGGTCGGCTGAAAAACCCTGTCCGGCGTAACCGGACGATGCGCCCGACCAGCCCCGACTTGCACCGCCCATGCTGCCCAGCCCGCCCGGCATGGCCACCGGATGCCGCGGTGTCAGCCATTTCAGGCACTCCTCAGGCAACTCTTCAAAGAAGCGGCTCTTGAGGTTGTAGCGCGTCTGTCCGTGCAACATGCGGGTTTGCGAATGGCTCAGATACAGGCGCTTGCGGGCGCGGGTGATGGCCACGTACATCAGGCGCCGTTCTTCTTCCAGCCCGTCGCGGTCGGTCATGGAGTTTTCGTGGGGGAACAGCCCCTCCTCCATGCCGGTGATAAACACGCCGTCAAACTCCAGCCCCTTGGCGGAGTGCACCGTCATGAGCTGAATTGCATCCTGTCCGGCCTGCGCCATGTTGTCGCCCGCCTCCAGCGCCGCATGGGTCAGGAAGGCCGCCAACGGAGACAGGGTTTCGCCGGTATCGCCAAAGGCGGCGTCATCGGCTGTGGCTTCCGTCGGCGCATCGCCATCCAGCCCTTGGCTGGCCGGACTTTGGCTGAGCAGGCTTTTGGTCATGCCCGCCTGCTGGGTAAGACCTGCTGCATCGCGGCCAAAGCCTTCCTGCATGACGAAGCTCTCAGCCGCGTTGACCAGTTCTTCCAAGTTCTCGACCCGGTCGGCGCCTTCGCGCTCGGCGCGGTAGTGGGCCAGCAGGCCACTTTCTTCCAGCACCGCCGAAATGATGTCGCGCAGATTCATGCCGCCGGTCTGCTCGCGCAGCACATCGATCTTGGCCACAAAGCCGGCAATCGCGGTACCGGCACGCCCGCTCAGGCTGCTCACCGCATCGTGCAGGGAGCAACCGGTCGCCTTGGCAATGTCCTGTAACTGCTCCACACTGCGCGCGCCGATGCCGCGCGCCGGAAAGTTCACGACCCGCATAAAGCTGGTGTCGTCGTTGGGGTTCTCCAACAGCCGCAAATAGGCCAGTGCATGCTTGATTTCGGCCCGCTCAAAAAAGCGCAGGCCGCCGTACACGCGGTACGGCATGCCGGTGTTGAACAGCGCGGTTTCAATCACCCGGCTTTGCGCGTTGGAGCGGTACAGCACGGCAATTTCCTTACGCTCAAAGCCGTCGCGGATGAGTTGCTTCATCTCGTCGACCATCCACTGCGCCTCGGCAAAGTCGCTGGGCGCCTCGTACACGCGCACCGGCTCGCCAGGGCCTTGTTCGGTTCGCAGGTTCTTGCCCAGGCGGTTGCCGTTGTGGCTGATCAGCGCGTTGGCCGAGTCCAGGATGTTGCTGTAGCTGCGGTAGTTCTGCTCCAGCTTGATCTGGTGCTGCACCTGAAATTCACGCACAAAGTCGGCCATGTTGCCCACCCGCGCGCCGCGAAAGGCGTAGATGCTCTGGTCATCGTCGCCCACGGCCAGTACCGCGCCGGCAGGCGTGTCGGGCGAGGCATCCGCGCCTTGCCCGGCCAGCATCTTGATCCAGGCATATTGCAGGCGGTTGGTGTCCTGAAACTCGTCAATCAGGATGTGCCGAAAGCGCCGCTGGTAATGCTCGCGGATGGGGTCGTTGTCGCGCAGCAGCTCGTAGCTGCGCAGCATGAGTTCGCCAAAGTCCACCACACCTTCGCGCTGGCATTGCTCTTCATAGAGCTGGTAAATCTCGACCTTGCGCCGGGTGTCATCGTCTCGCACATCCACGTTCTGCGGACGCTGGCCGTCCTCCTTGCAGCCCGCAATGAACCATTGCAATTGCTTGGGCGGGAAACGTTCGTCGTCAATGCTGTACTGCTTGCAGAGGCGCTTGATGGCGGAAAGCTGGTCTTGCGTGTCCAGAATCTGGAAGGTCTGTGGCAGGTTGGCCATCTTGAAATGCGCGCGCAAAAAGCGGTTGCACAGGCCGTGAAAAGTGCCGATCCACATGCCGCGCGCGTTGATCGGCAGCATGCTGGTCAGGCGCGTCACCATTTCCTTGGCGGCCTTGTTGGTAAAGGTCACCGCCATGATGCCGCCAGGCGAGACATAGCCGTTTTGCAGCAGCCAGGCAATGCGGGTGGTGAGTACCCGCGTCTTACCGGAGCCCGCCCCCGCCAGAATCAGTGCGTGCTCGGCCGGCAAGGTCACGGCGGCGCGCTGTTCCGGGTTGAGGGTGTCAAGCAAAGGGGACTGCGCCGGATCGGCGTGGGCTAAGAAAAGGGACATGGTCTGATTGTAGGAAGCTGCCGGCTGTTCGCCTCTTGCTCTGCGCTTTTGGTGGCTGGTGCTCGTGGCGTTCTTTGACAGCACCTTTTCTGCAGCGCGAGGGGGTATGGGTGCGGCCTCATGGTGCGGGGGGTCGCACAAATCGGCGGGCCCCCAACCCCCCCGCGCGGCGGGGTGGGTAGTTGGTTCTCGCCGGGTTAAGCAAAACGACATCGC
>ERZ1034363.243-NODE-243-length-39150-cov-5.756353_pt1 | contig 39150 bp, 38 predicted proteins | sample MGYA00520616_ERZ1034363 | MGnify/ENA primary metagenome ERZ1034363 (study PRJEB33736, sample SAMEA104284506) | Azolla filiculoides | biome: Urban; feature: Water surface; material: Ditch water | place: Netherlands | collected 2015-10-28 | depth 0-0.1 m ... | reverse complement strand
TCCTGGTCCCAAACCAGGCGCGATAACCGGACTACGCTACGCCCCGACGAGCTGCGAACTATACGTAATGATGTGCGCTGCGTCAATACTTCTTGACGATTAAATGAGTGTTTGTAGTGAAGCCTGGTCAATCAGGAACACAAAATCACTGCCACCGTCTGTATCCAGCCATACCAGTGGCAGGTTCGGATAGGTTGCCGACATCACGTCTTTGTTGTGGCCGATTTCTACAATAAGCCAGCCACCCGGGTTGAGCGTTTGTGCGGCCTGGCGCATCAGCGTATGAACCAGATCCAGTCCATCTTTACCGCCTGCCAATGCCATTTCTGGCTCGTGGCGATATTCGCCGGGTAGGCTATCCATTGATGCCGCATCCACATACGGTGGGTTGCTGATGATGATGTCGTACTTCTGATCCAGCAGCGGTGCCATCAGGTCGCCCTGATGCAGTTTGAGCCGGTCTTCAATGCCATAGAGGTCAACGTTAATGCGTGCAACTTCTAGCGCCTCTGGCGACAGATCAACGGCATCAACCTGGCTGTTGGGGAAGTGCAGTGCGGCCAGAATGGCGAGGCAGCTGGAGCCCGTGCAGATGTCGGCCACGCGGGTGATGGCATCCGGGTTTTGTACCCAGGGGGCCAGATCGTCCATGAGCAATTCGGCGATGAATGAACGCGGCACAATCACGCGTCGATCAATTTTAAAGATGTAGGGGCCAAGCCAGGCTTCGCCCAGGATGTAGGCGAGTGGTGTCTTTGTGTCGCAGCGCTCGTTCAGGCGCTGGGTGAGCGTGGCGCGCTGTTCAGTGGTGAGCGTATCAGACCAGGCCTTGTCGAGTTCGTCGAAAGGAATGTCGAGTGTGGCGCTCAATAGCCAGGCCACTTCGTCTTCGGCACAGGTGCAGCCATGGCCAAAGCTGAGGCCGGCGTTTTCTAATTGGGTGACGGCTGTTTCGTAAAACTCGGCAATGCTGTTGGCGGGTGCGGTCATGCTCGGATGCTTACTTCAGCAGCTGGCTGAAAATGTTCTTGTAGACGGCAGCCAGTTCCGGAAGCGCTTTGATGTCGATGTGTTCATCGATCATGTGGATCGAGGCATTCACCGGGCCCAGTTCGATGATCTGTTCGGCAATCTCGGCAATGAAGCGCGCATCCGAAGTGCCACCGGTGGTAGAAAGTTCAGTGTCGATACCGCAGACGGTTTTAATGGCGTTGCGGGCTGCATCGGCCAGGGGGCCTTCGGGTGTAATGAAGGGCTTGGCGCCGAGTGTCCACTCGATGCTGTATTCCAGGCCGTGGCGCTTGAGCAGGTCTTCAACGTGTTGCTTGAGGCCATCTGCCGTGCTTGCCGTTGAGAAACGGAAGTTGAACTTCAGGTTCAGTGTGCCGGGAATGACATTCGTGGCACCGGTGCCCGCGTTGAAGTTCGAGATCTGCCAGGTAGTGGGCGGAAAATATTCGTTACCGTTATCCCAGGTGGTGGCCGATAGTTCGGCCAGGGCCGGGGCAAACTGGTGAATCGGGTTACGGGCCAGGTGCGGGTAGGCGACGTGGCCTTGAACGCCCTTGATGGTGAGGTTGCCCGAGAGTGAACCACGGCGACCATTCTTGATCATGTCGCCGCAGCGATTCACCGAGGTGGGTTCGCCAACGATGGCGTACTGGATGGTTTCGCCACGGGCCTTGAGGGCATCGACCACGATGGTGGTGCCGTCGTTGGCCGGGCCTTCTTCATCCGATGTCAGCAGGAAGGCAATGGAACCGGGGTGGTTCGGGTTCTCGTTAACGAATTGCTCAACGGCTACGACAAAGGCAGCCAGTGAGCTCTTCATATCGGCGGCGCCGCGGCCGTAGAGCTTACCGTCGCGTTCCGATGGTTGGAACGGGGGCGTTGTCCATGCGTCGAGGTTGCCGGTAGGCACCACGTCCGTATGACCCGCCAGCACCATCAGTGGCGCGGTTGTCCCGCGTCGTGCCCAGAGATTGCTGGTGCCATTGCGGTCAATACGCTCGAAGCTAAAGCCCAGGGGCTTGAGGCGTTCGGCGATCAGTTCCAGGCAACCGGCATCTTCCGGGGTGACTGAAGCCCGTGCAATGAGGGCTTCGGCTAGCTGACGGACGGGTTCGCTCATGGTTATGCTTTGATTAGTCGCGCAGCAGATCGTTCAGGCTGGTCTTGGCACGGGTTTGTGCGTCGACCTTTTTGACGATCACGGCGCAGTACAGGCTGTACTTGCCGCAAGGCGATGGCAGGTTGCCGGCAACGACCACTGAACCTGCTGGGACACGGCCGTAGTGGATTTCACCGGTTTCGCGGTCGTAAATTTTGGTCGATTGGCTGATGTACACGCCCATCGAGATGACACAGTTGTCTTCTACGATGACGCCTTCAACGACTTCCGAACGGGCGCCGACAAAGCAGTTGTCACCAATGATGGTTGGGTTGGCTTGCAGGGGCTCGAGTACGCCGCCAATGCCAACGCCACCCGACAGGTGAACGTTCTTGCCGATCTGGGCGCAGGAGCCAACGGTGGCCCAGGTATCAACCATGGTGCCTTCGTCAACGTAGGCGCCGATGTTCACATACGAAGGCATCAGTACAACGTTCTTGGCGATGAACGAGCCACGGCGTGCGGTCGCGGGTGGCACGACGCGGAAACCGCCTTCACGGAACTGGGCTTCGGTCCAGCCTTCGAATTTGGTGTCGACTTTGTCGAAGTAGCGCAGCTCGCCGCTTTCCTGAACGCGGTTGTCGTTCGTACGGAAAGAGAGCAATACGGCCTTCTTGACCCACTGGTGGGTAACCCATTCGCCGTTGATTTTTTCAGCAACGCGCAGGGCGCCACGATCCAGCTCGTGGATCACCTGGTCGATGGCTTCTTTAGCCTCTTTGGGCGAACCGGTAGGCGACAGGTCGTTGCGGTTTTCCCAGAGGTTTTCGATAACAGGCTGCAGCGGGTGGTTGATAGCGTGGCTCATAGACATGTCTTTGTTCAATGATGGTGGGTTGGTGAGTTAGGGCGGTTTCCTGAATAACTTGGAAATTATTTCAAGAATGCCGCGAAAGCCCTTCATTATACGAGAAAGCTTGTTTTGGCCGGCAGGATCTGACCGAGTTTTTTGTGTTGGGCGTTTGAGAAGGTGGCCAGCTTCGGGTATCATCGGGCTTTCCCGCTGCACGTTTTGTTATGACCAAATATGTCTTCGTCACGGGTGGTGTCGTGTCTTCCCTGGGTAAGGGAATTGCGGCAGCCTCTCTGGGTGCGATTCTCGAATCGCGTGGCCTCAAAGTCACCCATTTAAAGCTCGATCCCTACATCAACGTCGATCCCGGCACGATGAGCCCATTCCAGCACGGTGAAGTTTTCGTGACGGAAGATGGCGCAGAAACCGACCTGGATCTCGGCCACTATGAGCGCTTTACCAGCGCCCGTATGCACAAGCGCAATAACTTTACGACCGGCCAGGTTTACGAGTCGGTTATCAAGAAAGAGCGCCGTGGTGAATACCTGGGTAAAACCGTTCAGGTGATTCCGCACATTACCGATGAGATCAAGCATCTTATTAAGCGTGGTGCCGAAGGCGCCGACGTGGCTCTGGTTGAAGTGGGCGGTACGGTGGGCGATATCGAATCGCTGCCGTTCCTGGAAGCTATTCGCCAGATGGGTATTGAAGAAGGCCGTGAAAACGTCTGCTACATTCACCTGACCCTGTTGCCTTGGATTCCAACGGCTGGTGAGCTGAAAACTAAGCCAACGCAGCACTCGGTGAAGGAACTCCGCGAAATCGGTATCCAGCCAGACGTGCTGCTGTGCCGTGCCGACCGTGAGATTCCTGTGGAAGAGCGCCGCAAGATTGCACTGTTCTGTAATGTGGCGCCGGAAGCCGTGATCGAAGCGCTGGATGCGCCATCGATCTACAAGATTCCTGAAATGCTGCATAACCAGATGCTGGATGAGATTGTTTGCCACAAGCTGGCCATTCTGGCCCGTGCGGCCGATCTGTCGGTCTGGAACAAGCTGGTGCATTCGCTCGACAACCCACAGCGCTTTGTCGATGTGGCTTTTGTGGGCAAGTACGTGGATCTGACCGAGTCGTACAAGTCGCTGATTGAAGCGCTGGTACACGCCGGTATTCATACACACGCCAAGGTACGCATCCACTATCTGGATTCGGAAGACCTCGAGCGTAATGGCTGTGGCGCCCTGAAGGATATGGATGCCATTCTGGTGCCGGGCGGCTTTGGTAAGCGCGGTACGGAAGGCAAGATTGCGGCCATTCGTTTTGCCCGTGAGAACAAAGTGCCTTACCTGGGTATCTGCCTGGGTATGCAACTGGCTGTGGTGGAATACGCCCGTGATGTGGCCGGTATGAAGGATGCACACTCCACCGAGTTTGATCCGGCTTCGCCGTTCCCGGTGATTGGCCTGATTACCGAGTGGAAGGATCGCTCGGGCAAGATGGAACAGCGTTCGGAAGACTCCGATCTGGGCGGCACGATGCGCCTGGGCGGCCAGCTCTGCCTGCTGAAGCCGAATTCGCTGGCCCGTGAAATCTACGGCGCGGATGAGATTACCGAGCGTCACCGTCATCGCTATGAAGTGAACAATACGCTGCTGGCCAAGCTGGAAGAGGCTGGTCTGGTGGTTGCGGGTCGTGCACCGGTAACGGATCTGTGCGAAATGGTTGAGCTGCCGAAGTCGGTACACCCATGGTTTGTGGGTTGCCAGTTCCACCCGGAATTCACCTCGAACCCACGCCAAGGTCACCCATTGTTTACGGCCTACGTTAATGCCGCTGTGGCACATCAAGACACCACCGGTGTTAAGAAAGCCGCCGCAGTTAAAACCGGAGTTGCCTGATGAAGCTTGCTGGCTTTGAAGTTACGGATACCTCGACGTTTTTCCTGATTGCCGGACCGTGCGTGATCGAGTCCGAGCAGATGTGTCTGGATATTGCCGGCACGATGAAGGAAATCACCAGCGGTTTGGGGATCCCGTATATTTTTAAAGCCAGCTTTGATAAGGCCAACCGCAGTTCGGGCAAATCTTTCCGCGGCCCCGGTCGCGAAGGCGGCCTGGCAATTCTGGCCAAGGTGCGTGAGCAGATCGGTGTGCCCGTGCTGACCGATGTGCATGGTATTGATGACATTGCACCAGTAGCCGCTGTGTGTGATGTGCTGCAAACGCCGGCCTTTCTGTGCCGCCAGACAGACTTTATCGAAGCCTGTGCCGCCAGCGGTAAGCCGGTGAATATCAAGAAGGGCCAGTTCCTGGCGCCGGGCGATATGCAGAACGTGGTTGATAAGGCCCGTGCTGCGGCTAAAGAAGCCGGCGTAACCGAAGACACCATTATGGTGTGTGAGCGTGGCGCTTCGTTCGGTTATAACAATCTGGTTTCGGATATGCGTTCGCTGGCGATCATGCGCCGCACCGGTTGCCCGGTGGTGTTTGATGCCACGCACTCGGTTCAGTTGCCGGGTGGGCAGGGTAGTTCGTCCGGTGGGCAGCGCGAGTTCGTGCCGGTGCTGGCACGTGCTGCGGTTGCTACGGGGATTCATGGTCTGTTCATGGAAACCCATCCGGATCCATCCAAAGCCATGTCCGACGGCCCGAATGCCTGGCCGCTGGCACAGATGCCTCAATTGCTTGAACACTTGCTGACGCTGGACCGTGCGGTCAAAAGCGCCCGCATGTTTGATCTTTCCTGAAGTACTTTGACGACCTGTCTAAACCACTACGTATTTAAATACCTACAAAGAAAGGCCTGACCATGAGCGCCATTGTTGACATCATCGCCCGTGAAATCCTGGATTCGCGCGGTAACCCAACTGTTGAAGCCGATGTGCTGCTGGAATCCGGCGTTATGGGCCGTGCGGCTGTGCCGTCGGGCGCTTCGACCGGTACACGTGAAGCGATCGAGCTGCGTGATGGTGATGCGAGCCGTTATCTGGGTAAGGGTGTGACGCGCGCTGTTGAGCACGTGAATACCGAAATCAGCGAAGCGCTGATCGGTCTGGATGCTCAGGAACAGGCGTTCATCGACAAGACTCTGATTGATCTGGACGGTACGGATAACAAGGCCCGCCTGGGTGCCAATGCCATGCTGGCTGTTTCGATGGCCGTGGCCAAGGCTGCTGCTGAAGAAGCCGGTCTGCCGCTGTACCGCTACTTCGGTGGCGCTGCCCCGATGTCGCTGCCTGTGCCAATGATGAACATCATCAATGGTGGTGAGCACGCCAACAACAGCCTGAACATTCAGGAATTCATGATCATGCCAGTGGGCGTGAACTCATTCCGCGAAGCACTGCGCTGTGGCGCCGAGATTTTCCATGCGCTGAAGAAGCTGCTGGACAAGAACGGCCACTCGACTGCCGTGGGTGACGAAGGTGGCTTTGCACCTAACCTGGGTAGCCATGCCGAAGCTCTGGAAGTAATCATGCAAGCGATCCATAACGCTGGCTACGTGGCCGGTAAGGATGTGCTGCTGGCGCTGGACTGTGCCGCTTCGGAGTTCTACAAGGACGGTAAGTACCATCTCTCGGGCGAAGGCCTGCAACTGACCTCGGCCCAGTTTGTTGATTATCTGGCCACGCTGGTTGATAAGTTCCCGATCGTGTCGATCGAAGATGGTATGTCGGAAGCCGACTGGGATGGCTGGAAGCTGCTGACCGATCGTCTGGGCAAGAAGGTACAGATCGTTGGCGATGACATCTTTGTTACCAACACCCGTATTTTCAAGGAAGGTATCCAGAAGGGTATCGGTAACTCGATCCTGATCAAGATCAACCAGATCGGTACGCTGAGCGAAACCTTTGCGGCCATCGAGATGGCCAAGCGCGCTGGTTACACCGCCGTGATTTCGCACCGTTCGGGTGAAACCGAAGATTCGACCATTGCCGATATCGCTGTTGGCCTGAATGCGGGTCAGATCAAGACCGGTTCGCTGTCGCGTTCGGATCGTATCGCCAAGTACAACCAACTGCTGCGCATTGAAGAAGATCTGGGTGACACCGCCTCTTACCCAGGCCGTGAAACTTTCTACAACCTGCGTTAATCGTTCTTCCGATGCGCCCTTCAACCGCTATTCTGCTCGGCTTGACCGTGGTCATTCAGTACCCGCTCTGGCTGGGTAAGGGTGGCTGGTTGAAGGTGTGGGAAAACGATTCCCAGCTGCGTCAGCAGCGTGAAGTGAATCGTCAGCTTGAACTGCGTAACGCAGGTCTGGAAGCTGAAACAAAAAATCTGAAATCGGGGCTCGAAGCGGTTGAAGAGCGCTCCCGCTATGAACTCGGCATGGTGAAACCGGATGAGGTTTTCTACCAGTTGCCCCAGCGCAAGAAGCCTGCGCCGGTAGAACCGGTGGTGGGTGATACTGCCAAGCCTGAATCTGAGAAGGAAAAACAATGACTGGACTCATTCACCGCAACACCGTTGTCACCCTGGATTACAGCGTGACGGATTCGGATGGTCAGGTAGTGGATGATGGTCGTAACCCGATCCGCTATCTGCATGGTGGTTATGGCGATATTTTCGATCGTATCGAAGAAACGCTGGAAGGCAAGAAGATCGGTGAGTCGGTCACCGTTAAGCTGCAGCCGGAAGAAGCCTATGGTGATTATGATTCCGAGCTGGTACAGATTGAAGAGCTGTCGCGTTTCCCCAAGGAAACCAAGATCGGTATGCAATTCGAAGGCGCGCCTGAAGGCTCGGACGAAGACGATATCGTTATCTACCGCGTTACCGATGTGGCCGACGGCAAAGTGGTGCTGGATGGCAACCACCCGTTGGCCGGCATGTCGCTGGTGTTTACCTGCACGGTGCGTGATGTGCGCCCAGCCACCGCCGAAGAGCTAGAAGAAGAGTGTGTGGGTGAAGATGACGATGACGGCGAATCGCCGCAAGTCGTTATTCACTAATTTGCCGTTGTAACGGGTTCTTCCTCGTCACCCATATCGAGTGGGGGCCAGGGAAACGACTCGAAGAGAAATTCAGTCCGGTTGACGGGATCGTCACCGGACTTTTTATTGCGTTCGATCCGAACCTGTACCCATCCCTGTTGCAAGGCGCCGTAGGTTTCTACCCGGGTGAAATTCTGGACGGGTAGATTATTCTCGGGGTTGATGAGTGGTTGGTCGATGCGATGCACGCCATTGCCACCATGTACCAGCAAGATCTGTCCGGGGAAGCTTTTTGATTCCTGCAGCAGCAGTTCGGTTAAAGCGGACTTGCTGGCCTGCGTATTTGCGTCAGCGGTGTCAAAGCCCGGTTCACGGGGCATGATCATAACCAACATGCTGATGTCCTGCTTACGGGCATCTGCGAATGCGGCTGTTGCCCATTCGTTGGCCGCGTTGACCCGGTTTTCATCTGAGGCTTTTGGTGCACCAGTTTTCTGATCCGGATTCACGGCCTCCGGCATGCTGAGTGTGACAAACAAAGCAGGGCCGCTTTGCCAGCGCATGTGTTCCGGATAGTCTGCCTGACGCGTTAGCGGGAGGCTAGGCTGACCAAGGCTGCGATCAGATTGATAGAAGGTCTTGCGTAATAGGTTCAGGCGTTCCTCGGGTTCGAAGCTGCCATTTGCATTCTTGTTGCATAGCGTCCATTCGGCATCACCGGGAATATAGAAGGTAGGGAGTGGTGCCGCCGCAAATAGCGGGTAGGTGGCCAGCAGGTTTTTATCCTGACAGTTCTGATTGGCAGGCTTGATGCCGCCGGTAGAGATGGCCAGATCACTGCCTTTGGCCGCCATGTCCGCGAGCATGCCCTTGAGGTAGTTCTTGTGATCCGCCGATATGTACACATCGCCAAAAAGCGCAAAGACCAGATTGCTCGCAAACGATGCCTGGCAAGTGAACAGGGCAACCGAAAGCACGGCAGCTTTGATATACAGGGAGAGAGATCGGGATAAGCCGTGCAACATCTTAGTGCCTCGATAAGTTCTTGAGCTGGTACAACATATCCAGCGCCTGACGTGGTGTCAGGCTATCCGGATCGATATCTGTAACCGCGTTCATCAGCGCTTGCGCATTCAGGTTCTGGTTTGGTTCAGGATTCGATGGGCTGGAAGCTTCTGCTGGGGCCAGGTCAAAAAAATCGTTCTGGCCGCCGGCCTCTGTGCTGGCCTGGCTATGATGAACGGATTGGGCTTCCAGTTCGAGCAAGGTTCTACGCGCATCACGCACCACGCTAGCGGGTATGCCCGCCAGTGAGGCAACTTCGATCCCGTAACTCTGATTGGCCGGACCGGGCTGAACGCGATGCAGGAAGACAATGCGATCGTGGTGTTCAACCGCATTCAGGTGCACGTTTTCCAGTTGTTTGAATTTTTCGCTCAGACGCGTGAGTTCGAAATAGTGCGTGGCAAATAGCGTCAGTGATTTGTTCTGGCGCAGTACCTGTTTAAGTACGGCGGAGGCCAGAGCCAGACCATCAAAGGTGGATGTGCCGCGCCCGATTTCATCCATGAGTACCAGGCTGTTGGCATCAGCCTGGTTGAGGATGGCAGCAGTTTCTGTCATCTCCACCATAAAGGTAGAACGACCTGAGGCCAGGTCATCGGATGCGCCTATGCGTGTGAACAGGGCGGTAATACGACCGATACGTGCTGAGCGGGCTGGCACATAGCTACCGATACGGGCCAGCAGCACGATGAGGGCTGTCTGCCGCATGAAGGTAGATTTACCCCCCATGTTAGGGCCGGTAATCAGCAGACACTGGCGATCCGGATGCAGGCGGGTATCGTTTTCAACGAAGGGTTTGCCGTCTTTGCGCAACGCCTGTTCAACCACCGGGTGGCGGCCATCACAGATGTCGATTTCAGGGATCGGGCTGAACGCAGGGCGAGCCCAGCCCCGGTCGTGTGCCGATTGCGCAAAGCTACCCACCAGATCGAGCTCGGCAATGTCCGTAGCCAGTGATTTGATGGCGACAACATGTGTTTGCAGTTGCTGTAGGAGTGCTTCGAAGAGCTGCTTTTCTCGTGCCAGCGCCCGATCCTGGGCAGAAAGTGCTTTGTCTTCGAAGGCCTTGAGCTCCGGTGTGATGTAGCGCTCTGCATTCTTTAGCGTTTGGCGGCGACGGTAATGCTCCGGCACTTTGGCAGACTGTGCCTGCGAGACTTCGATATAGAAACCATGCACGCGGTTGTATTCCACTTTGAGGGTGGTAATACCGGTGGCCTCGCGTTCACGGGTTTCCAGATCCAGAAGGAAGTCACCGCAATGCGTTTGGATCTGGCGCAGTTCATCCAGATCGTTGTCGTAGCCATCGGCAATCACGCCGCCATCACGCACGTTGAGCGCCGGCTCCGTGTGCAGTGCGTTCGCCAGGAGCTGGCTCACCTGGGCAGGCACCGACGTCTGGATGATTTTGGCGGTGAGATGCTGGAGTACAGCCTGAGCAAGTGAGGATTTTTCCAGGTCGTTCAATATGGCAATGAGTGCAGGCCATTGCGCAAGGGTATCGCGCAGTGCAGCCAGTTCTCGTGGTCGCACGGATTGCAATGCGATGCGGCCCGCAATACGTTCGATGTCACAGAAGCTGCGTAAGAGCGTGCGTTGCTGTTCCAGCAGATCGGTGCGATCCAGCAGAATATCGATGAGCTGATGCCTGTTAGCCGGAATAACGTCATCGGCAGCAGGATGGTGCAGGGCGTGGCGTAAAGCGCGTGAGCCCATGCTGGTCATGGTCTGATCCAGAATGCTGAACAGCGTTGTGGGTTCGGCATTCGGACCGCTCGCCAGCCGTAGAGATTCTGTCAGTTCCAGGTTGCGCCGCGTAATCGCATCCATGCGCAGATATTGATTAGGCCGTTCGACGCGTACCTGGCTGATGCCCAGCATTTCAGGTTTACGCAGCTGGGTGGCCTGGATGTAATCGAGGAGTGCGCTGGCGGCAGCCAGTGCGGGTTGATCTTCGTTCGGGTCGATGCCGAAGGCGTTGAGTGCGCTCACGTTCAGTGCGGCACAGAGTGTGCGCGTGCCGCTCGCAGCGTCAAAAAGCCAGTCTGCCCGGCGAGAGGGCCGGTGATTGGTTTCCTCCCATGCGTGAGATTCCGGAACCAGCAGTTCGGTGGGTTCGATGCGTCCGAGCAAGGTGCCGACCTGATCGGCAGGTATTTCACTGAGCGTGATACGGCCAGCCGCTAATGAAATCCACGCAGCACCCCAACGGGCTCCAGCGGGAAAGAGTGCCATCAGATGGTTTTCGCGTCGCTCGTCCATCAGCGTGGCATCGCTTACCGTGCCCGGCGTAATGATCCGACTGATTGCGCGCTCGACCGGGCCTTTGGATGTTGCCGGATCACCAATCTGTTCGCAGATGGCAACTGATTCGCCGGCTTTAATCAAACGGGCAATGTACTGATCAGCTGCATGGAAGGGCACACCGGCCATGGGTGTCTGACCGCGTTTGGTCAGTGTGATATCTAGAATGCGCGCTGCCTTTTCTGCGTCGTCCTGGAATAGTTCGTAGAAATCGCCCAGGCGGTAGAAAAGCAACGTATCGGGAACCGTCTCCTTGATGGCCAGGTACTGGCGCATCATGGGGGTTAGTGTTGGCTCCGGGGTCTCTGCGCTAGCGCTTTTCTTGCTCATGTCGGCAATGACCCCGGTGCTGCTGAACTTAGGCGCTAGCCTTTGTCAGATGCTTCTGCACAATCTGCAGGAGTGGTGTGTGTACCTTGGGGGCACCGGCAACGACATCGCCTGTCTTCAGGTAGTCACCATCACCCTTGAGATCAGTCACAAAGCCGCCGGCTTCAAGAATCATCAGCGTGCCGGCTGCCATATCCCAGGGGGCGAGGCCGAATTCCCAGAAGCCATCCAGGCGACCGGCGGCGACATAGGCCAGATCCAGCGAGGCTGCACCCGGGCGGCGCATGCCGGCAGTTTTTTCGGTCAGCTCTTTGAAGGCGCCCATGTAATTGTCGACGCGATCGAAGATGCGATACGGGAAGCCTGTACCGATCAGCGAGTCAGCCAGACGATCGCTACGACTTACACGGATACGGCGATCGTTGAGGAAGGCACCACGACCCTTGCTGGCGGTGAACAGTTCGTTACGCATCGGATCGTAGATCACGCCATGGGCGAGCTGGCCGTTCTGGGCGAGGGCGATGGATACCGCATACTGCGGAAAGCCATGAATAAAATTGGTGGTGCCGTCGAGCGGATCAATGATCCACTGGAACTCGGCATTCGTCGCGCCGGCGCTGCCGGATTCTTCGGCTAGAATGCTGTGAGTTGGATAGGCTTCAAGCAGGATTTCCTTGATGGCATCCTCTGCTGCGCGGTCAACTTGCGTGACATAGTCACTCTGACCTTTGCGGGCAACCTGAAGGTTCTCGATTTCGAGAGCAGCGCGGTTGATAATTTGACCAGCACGACGTGCGGCCTTAACGGCAACATTAAGAAAGGGATGCATATCAGGGACACAGAGCAAGTGGCAAACGAGGTTCGTTCGCACGATTGGCTCTATTGTACCTGTTGGCAGTCCGCTGGTCGACCAATGCCGTACCTTTTACTTGTGATGAAAAGCGCATGACTGACGATTCTTCCACACTGGCTTTACCGACCATGCCGTTTCTGGATTGCCAGCGTATTGTGCTTTGCCGGCCATCGCATCCGGGCAATATCGGGGCTGTGGCACGGGCCATGAAAACCATGGGACTGGTGAGTGGCGCCCAGTTGTTTCTGGTGAATCCTTTGTGTGCAATTGATGAGGTTGCCGTTCGACGTGCTTCTGGTGCTGCCGATCTGGTGACCGAGTGCCGTATTGTTGGCACCCTGGCCGAGGCACTGGCTGGCTGTACTGGTGCATTCGGCATGACGGTCAGGGCGCGTGAGCTCGGACCAGAGCCTATGAGCCCCAAAGCCGCTGTCGCAGCGGCCAGAGATCATTGGTTAGCAGGGGGCGAGGGTGGTGCGCATTCGGCTTTTGTATTCGGCAACGAGACGAATGGTCTAACCAATGAAGAGCTGCAACACTGCCGGGCAGAGGTGAGCATTTCGACGAATCCGGATTACGGCTCCCTGAATCTGGGCGCTGCGGTGCAGATCATGACCTACCTGTTACGCGAGGTTTCAGGGAATCAGACCTCAGTAGATACCGGGGCTACGCGCTATGCCTCAGCACTGGCGACGGTTGATGCCGTTGAGGGCTTTTACAAGCATCTTGAAGCGGCGCTCATTGAGTCAGGCTTTCATGATCCGAAGCGGCCACGGCGTCTGATGCCCAAGATCCGGCGGATTTTCGAGCGAACCCGACTCGAGGCCGATGAAGTCAATATTCTGCGCGGCATCATTTCGGCGCTGAATACACCGGGCAAGGTTGATTAAAAAACTCGGGATTAGTACAATACAGCCCTTGGCAGACTTGCTTTAAGCCATTCAAATCACCAAAAATCAGACGCTTAGATGACTATTTTCAAGTCCATTCGGGAAGATATCCGTTCCATTTTCGAACGCGATCCGGCCGCAAGGTCGACGCTGGAGATTGTGACGTGCTATCCCGGTGTGCATGCCATGATGTTTCATCGTCTGGCGCACCGTCTGTGGACCTGGCATTTCTACTGGCTAGCCCGATTCATTTCGCATATTTCGCGCTTCCTGACGGGGATTGAAATTCACCCGGGGGCTACGATTGGCCGTCGTTTCTTCATTGATCACGGTATGGGCGTTGTTATCGGCGAAACGGCCATTATTGAAGACGACGTGACGATGTATCACGGCGTAACGCTGGGCGGGACCAGCTGGACCAAAGGGCGCCGTCACCCGACATTGAAATCAGGCGTTGTGGTTGGTGCCGGTGCAAAAGTACTGGGCCCCATCACCATTGGCGCTGGCGCGCGGGTGGGTAGCGATGCTGTGGTGGTAAAGGATGTGCCGGATGGCGCCACAGCGGTGGGTAACCCCGCACGGGTTATCGAAAGCGAAAAGGCACAGGACACATCGCCGCAGGCCGCCAAACTGGGCTTTACAGCTTATGCGATTAACCGGGACGCCAGCGATCCTTATGCCAAGGCACTGCATGCGCTCCTTGATCATGCCGCTGAAACAGATCAGCGTATTGAGCAGCTGCTCAAGAAACTTGAGGCCTCTGGTATGCAGGTGGATGAGGCCAATTCGGTGGCCGACAAATTTGATCCGCAATACCTGAGCAAAATAGTTGACTAATTGCGGTAGACCGGATTATAGTTGACTTAAATACTTGGATATAGCGCAAAGCGCACCCAATTAATCCGTATCAGCCCCAATCCCAACGGGAGGCATCATGAGATTAACGACCAAAGGCCGTTTTGCAGTTACCGCGATGATCGATCTGGCGCTCTACGTCGGTGAGCGTCCGGTAACGCTGGCATCGATTAGCGAACGTCAGAATATTTCCCTGTCTTATCTGGAACAACTTTTCGCCAAGCTGCGTCGCCACAAGATTGTGGAAAGTGTGCGCGGGCCGGGTGGTGGCTATTGCCTGGGCCGCAACGCGGTTGAAATTACCGTGGCCGATGTCATTCTGGCCGTGGATGAGCCGCTGGATGCCACGCAGTGCGGTGGCCGCGAAAATTGCAAATCAGATCACCGTTGCATGACGCATGATCTGTGGACGACGCTTAACCACAAGATGCTGGACTATCTGGCTTCGGTGACTTTGTCTGATCTGGTAGAAAAGCAGCGGGTTAAGGCGGCTGCTCAATCTGACAAATCCGATACAAAGACCGTTTCCTTTAGCGTGGCGCAAGCTGCCTGAGTCTGATCATGGCAACCCATTACTTCGACCATAACGCGACCACGCCGCTGGATCCGTTCGTGCTTGAAGCCATGTTGCCATTCATGGGCGGGAACGACGCCAATCCATCAGCAACCTATACCGCAGGTCGGGAAGCACGTCGTGCCATCGACCAGGCGCGCGAACAGGTGGCTGCTGCATTGGATGCTGATCCCTCCGAAGTGATTTTCACGGCCAGTGGTAGCGAAGCGAATAATCTACTGATTCGTGGATTTGCTGATTCGGTCCTGGCCGAAGGGTCTGTGCCTACCCGGTTGGCTTGTACGCAGATTGAGCATCCCTGTGTGGCTGAACCTGTCCGCGCGTTGAGCCGTTCGGGTTGGGCCGTGTCGGAAGTCCCGGTTAATTCATCGGGGGTGGTTGAACGTGCCAGCATCGCTGGTTTGGCAGCGGATACCCGTTTGCTATCTGTGATGTCGGCGAATAATGAAACCGGTGCACAGCAGCCGATTGTTGAACTTGCCACCGCGTTTAAAAATAGCCGGCAGGGTGTGACATGTTTTCACACGGATGCCGTGCAGGCGCTGGGCAAACAGTCAGTGAGCTTCCGTCAACTGAATGATGCCGGTGTGGATGCGTTAACCGTTTCTGGCCACAAGATTGGTGGGCCTAAAGGTGCCGCTGCGCTTATTCGTGACCGTCAGCTATCGCTGATGCCGTTGGTGTATGGCGGGGGTCAGGAACAGGGCTTGCGTTCAGGCACCGAGAATGTGGCGGCGATCGTTGGCTTCGGTGTCGCCTGCAGTCGAGCCGTTGCCGATCTTGAATCTCGCAAGACACAGGCCCATCGTTTACAGCAACATCTGGAAACCTGGCTTAAGCGTCGTGGTGCCGTGATCTTTTCGGCAGCAGGTGCGCGACTACCGAATACGACCTTTGCCGCGTTCCCGGGCATTGATGGTGAAACGCTGGTCTCGCTACTGGATCGACAGGGTATGGCGATCGCTAGTGGCGCCGCATGTGGTTCTGGCAAAAGCGGTGTGTCCGCAGTGCTGCTTGCCATGGGTGTAGACCCGTTGCTGGCTAAAGGTGCCATCCGCATTAGCCTGGGCATGATGCCTTACGGTGCAACAACAATAGAAGCGGTTGATCGTTTGATTGTTCAACTGGATAAAGTTTTAAGTCAGCTGCAGCGATTTGCTGCTGTGGCCTGACAGTTCCCCTGGAGTAAATGATGAAGTTCCCAATCTACCTGGATTATTCGGCAACGACCCCTATGGACCCACGTGTTGTGGAAGCCATGATGCCTTATCTGACCGAGAAGTTCGGTAACCCGGCTTCGCGCTCCCACCAGTATGGCTGGGATGCAGAAGCGGCCGTTGAGAATGCGCGTGCTGAAGTGGCTGCCCTGGTGAATGCCGATCCTAAAGAGATCGTCTGGACTTCTGGCGCTACCGAAGCCAACAACCTGGCCATCAAGGGTGCCGCCAACTTCTATCAGGGTAAGGGTAAGCATCTCATTACGCTGAAGACGGAACATAAAGCCGTGCTCGATACCATGCGCGAGCTGGAGCGCCAGGGTTTCGAAGTGACCTACCTCGATGTGCTGCCGAATGGTCTGGTTGATATGGCGGCGCTGGAAGCTGCGCTTCGTCCCGACACCATTCTGGTGTCGATCATGGCTGTTAATAATGAAATCGGTGTGGTGCAGCCTATTGCCCAGATCGGTGAACTGTTGCGCAGCAAGGGCATTCTGTTTCACGTCGATGCAGCTCAGGCAACGGGCAAGATTGATATCGATCTGTCGACGCTTAAAGTTGATCTGATGAGTTTCTCTGCTCACAAGACTTACGGCCCTAAAGGCATCGGCGCTTTGTATGTGCGTCGTAAACCACGCGTGCGCCTCGAAGCCCAGATGCACGGTGGCGGCCATGAGCGCGGGATGCGTTCGGGTACGCTGGCTACCTTCCTGATTGTCGGGATGGGTGAAGCCTTCCGTCTGGCCCGTCTGGAAATGCATGAAGAAAATAAACGGATCGCAGCGCTGCGCGATCGTCTGTACAAAGGTCTATCTGATTTGCCGGAGATCTACGTCAATGGTGATCTGGTTAACCGCGTGCCGCACAACCTCAACGTGAGCTTTGCCTATGTTGAGGGGGAGTCGCTGATTATGGCTGTGCGTGATATCGCCGTGTCGTCGGGGTCGGCCTGTACCTCTGCATCACTCGAACCATCGTACGTGCTGCGTGCCCTGGGCCTGAACGACGAGCTGGCGCATTCGTCGATCCGTTTCTCGATTGGCCGCTTCACTACCGAAGAAGAGGTCGATTACACGATTGATCTGCTACATAAACAAATCGGCCGCCTGCGTGAAATGTCTCCGCTCTGGGAGATGGTTCAGGAAGGTATTGATCTCAACACGGTTCAATGGGCTGCGCACTAACGCACCCGATCTTATTCAAAGGAGTCTCTCATGGCATATAGCGTTAAGGTCATTGACCACTACGAAAATCCCCGCAACGTTGGTTCTTTCGACAAGGAAGAAGCTGGCGTTGGTACCGGTATGGTGGGCGCACCGGCCTGCGGTGATGTAATGAAGTTGCAGATCAAGGTGAACAAGGAAGGCGTGATCGAAGACGCCAAGTTCAAGACCTACGGCTGCGGCTCGGCTATTGCTTCCAGCTCGCTAGTGACCGAATGGGTCAAGGGCAAGAACCTGGATGAAGCGCTGGAAATCAAGAACACGGCCATTGCTGAAGAGCTGGCGTTGCCGCCAGTAAAAATTCACTGCTCGATCCTGGCAGAAGATGCCATCAAAGCAGCGGTTGCCGATTACAAGAAAAAACAGGGATCCTGAAAAGGAGATCACGATGAGCGTGACCATGACTGAACGTGCCGCCACCCACGTGGGTAAGGCACTGGCACAGCGGGGCAAGGGTGTTGGCCTGCGCCTCGGTGTGCGGACTGCCGGGTGCTCGGGTATGGCCTATCGTCTGGAGTATGTAGACGATCTGGCTGATGACGATTCGGTTTTCGAATCGCATGGCGTCAAGATTGTGGTGGACCCGAAGAGCCTGGCCTATCTGGATGGCACCGAACTCGACTTTGTTCGTGAAGGCCTGAATGAAGGCTTCAAGTTCAACAACCCGAACGTTAAAGACGAATGCGGTTGCGGTGAATCCTTCCATGTCTGATTCAAAGGCTACCCCCGGTATTGCTATTACGGCAGATCTGCTGGGGGCAGACTTTTTTACGCTACTGGGCTTGCCCAAGCGATTCGAATTAGACATTGCCAGCCTGGACGAACGATTTCGTCAGCTGCAACGCGAGGTGCATCCGGACCGCTTTGCTGCAGCGGATGATGCAGCAAGACGCGCATCGATGATGCTGGCTACCCAGATTAATGCTGCTTACCAGACGTTGCGCTCGCCGCTAAAACGCGCCACCTATCTGCTGGAGCAGGCGGGTATCGATATCGGTGCGGAATCCAATACAGCGATGTCGCCAGACTTTCTGATGAGCCAGATGATGTGGCGTGAGCAGGTGGCCGATGCACGGGGCGAGAAGCATCTTGCCGAGCTGGAACGGCTGCAGTCTGAAATTGCCCATGATATTCGCGATGCCTATAGCGATCTGGCTACTTTGCTGGATAAAGAAAATCGTACTCATGATGCGGTTGAGGGTGTGCGCCGCCTGATGTTTCTGGAAAAATTACGGGAAGAGATTGAAGACGCGGTTTTCGCGCTGGAAGATCTCTAACCTTTACTATTAAATACTGTTGTTGATCCTATGGCACTACTGCAAATCGCCGAACCCGGCCAGAGCCCTTTACCGCATGAAACGCGTCATGCTATTGGTATAGATCTGGGAACGACCAACTCTCTGGTTGCCAGTGTGCGCCAGGGTATGTCGCATGTGATGAATGATGCCGAGGGCAGGGCGCTGGTGCCTTCCGTAGTGCGCTATATGGAAGACGGCAAGGTGCTGGTTGGCTATGACGCACTGAAGTCGATCGCCAAGGATCCCAAGAATACGATTGCTTCGGTGAAACGTCTGATGGGTCGTTCGATCACGGATATTGCCCACCGCGAGAATTTGCCGCTAGACCTGGTCGACAACCCCGGCATGGTGAGTGTTAAAACCCGTCAGGGTGTGAAAACACCGGTTGAGGTGTCTGCCGAGATTCTGCGTGTGCTCAATGAGCGTGCCCAGCAAACGCTGAAGCAGGACATTGTGGGTGCGGTGATTACCGTGCCGGCCTATTTTGATGATGCGCAACGCCAGGCAACCAAGGATGCGGCACGGCTGGCAGGTTTGAATGTGCTCCGTCTGCTGAATGAACCGACAGCCGCCGCAGTGGCCTACGGACTGGATAACTCCGCCGAGGGCGTTTACGCGGTTTACGATCTGGGTGGTGGCACCTTCGATATTTCGATTCTGCGTCTGACCCGTGGTGTCTTTGAGGTGCTGGCCACCGGTGGGGATTCTGCCCTGGGGGGCGATGATTTTGACCGCCGTATTTATTGCTGGGTGCTAGAACAGGCACAGCTTAAATCGCCACCGACCATTGAAGACACAGCACTGCTGTTGCTGCGCTCACGTGAAGCTAAAGAATATCTGTCGACACATCCCGAAGCGCCGATTACCGCACGTTTGGCCTCGGGTGAAGTGCTTGATGTCACTATAGACATGGCCACCTTTGCCGAAATCAGCCAGACGCTGGTTTCCAAAACCCTGCAGCCGGTTAAGAAAACGCTCCGCGATGCCGGCCTCCGACCGGAAGATATCCAGGGCGTGGTCATGGTGGGTGGTGCGACACGTATTCCTCTCATCCAACGGGCCGTGGGCGAGTTCTTCAAGCAGGAACCGCTGAACAATCTGGATCCGGATAAAGTCGTTGCGCTGGGTGCTGCCATTCAGGCTAATCTGCTGGCCGGTAACCGGGCGCCGGGTGAAGACTGGCTGCTGCTGGACGTGATTCCGCTGTCGCTGGGTCTGGAAACGATGGGTGGCCTCGTTGAGAAGGTGATTCCCCGAAATTCAACCCTGCCTGTGGCGCGCGCCCAGGAATTCACCACCTACCGCGATGGCCAGACAGCCATGATGGTGCATGTGGTTCAGGGCGAACGGGAGCTGGTGGATGATTGCCGCTCGCTGGCCCGATTCGAATTGCGCGGCATTCCGCCGATGGTGGCAGGTGCTGCACGTATCCGCGTCACCTTCCAGGTCGATGCCGATGGCCTGCTTTCAGTGACGGCACGCGAACAGACGACGGGTGTGGAAGCACATGTGGAAGTCAAACCTTCCTATGGCCTCTCTGACGATCAGATTACCGGCATGCTCAAGGCCTCGGTAGATCACGCCAAAGATGATGCCCAGACGCGTGCGCTCAAGGAAACCCAGGTGGATGCACAGCGCTTGATCGAAGCAGTGCGTTCAGCGCTGCTCGAAGACCGGCACCTGCTGAATGAAAAGGAATTCCAGCTCATCGAATCAGACATCGTTAAGCTGCAAACGGCCAGCCTGTCGGGTAACCGACGTCAGATTACGATTGCCATGGATGATCTGGATGCGGACTGCAAGGAGTTTGCGGGTCGACGTATGAATCAGGCTGTGAATCGTGCGCTGGCAGGCAAATCGATTGACTCGGTGGAAGAGGCCATTCAAGATCTACACCAGACTGTCAATGCACCGGTTAAGGAAAAGAAATGACGCAATTGATCGTAATGCCTCACAGTGAGTATTGCCCGGATGGCGTCGTGCTTGATGCCCCGGTGGGTGAGTCCATTTGCGAAGTCTTACTCAATAACGGAATTGAAATCGAGCACGCTTGCGAATGTTCGTGTGCCTGTACAACCTGCCACGTGGTCGTGCGTGAAGGCTACAACTCGCTTAATGAACCAGATGAGCTGGAAGAAGATCTGCTCGATAAGGCCTGGGGTCTGGAGCCTGAGTCACGCCTGTCGTGTCAGGCTATTGTGGCTGAAACGCCCCTGGTGATTGAGATTCCGAAGTACTCGATCAACATGACACGTGAGGGTAAGAGGTAAGTCATGACGCTCAAATGGACTGATACCCTGGAGATTGCCGAAGCCCTCATTGAAGTGCATCCGGATCAGGACCCAACAAAGGTTAACTTTGTGGATCTGATGCAGTGGGTTATGGCGCTGCCGGAGTTCGAGGATGATCCCAAGCGCTGCGGTGAGCGTATTCTAGAAGCGATTCAGCAAACCTGGATCGACGAAAAGTAAGCAACTGTCTGGAGGTGGCTCCTATGGAAACCCCGATTCATTCGATCAATAGCCTGTTTAAACAACTGGGCCTGCCGTTTGAAACAGCCGAAGTCGATGCCTTTATCGAGTTTCATCGCCCGTTGCCCGATCATTGTCTGCTGCACGAAGCACCTTTCTGGACAGCTTCCCAAGCGACATTTCTGGCCGAAGAAATCGAAGATGATGCTGATTGGGCCGAAGTCGTCGACGAGCTGAATGCCCGTTTAAGAAACCCGGTTTAAGCCAGTTTTTAGGTGGTTCAGGCTGGGTAGAGCGTCAGGATACTATCCAGGCCACCGTGATTAATGGCGTGGGTGGCTTTAGCCTGTGTCGCAGGCTTGGCATGATACGCAACCGATGTGCCAGCTTCCGCCATCATCAATAGGTCGTTGGCGCCATCTCCGACAGCCATGACCTGATCTTGCGACAATCCGAATTCCTTGCTGAGGCTAATGAGCATGTCTGCTTTAGCCTGGGCATCCACAATCTCACCGACGACTTTGCCCGTCAGTTTGCCACTCACGATTTCCAGCTCGTTCGATGTGGCGAAGTCCAGACCCAGCTCGATGCGCAGGCGCTCGGTGAAATAGGTAAAACCACCCGATAGCAGTGCCGTATGGATATTGGCGGCCTGCAGGGCTTCAAGTAATTCACGGGCGCCGGGGTTCAAAAGGAGGCGTTCGGAAAAGACACGGGCCAGGACCTGTGCATTCAGCCCTTCAAGAATGGCGACACGCTTCTGTAGACTTTCCCGGTAATCCAGCTCACCGCGCATGGCGGCTTCGGTAATAGCCGAGACTTCTGCCTTGCGGCCAGCAAAGTCAGCCAGTTCGTCTATGCATTCGATATTAATCAGGGTGGAATCCATGTCGAACACCACCAGCTTGAAATCCTTCAGGCTGCGTCCCGCAGGGACAATGGCCCAATCCAGTTGCTCATTGTGTAGGCTCTGACGCAGGCTATCGGAGAGCTCATTGCTAGCGACGCCGGCAAAGCGTACTGCCTGAGTGGCCTGTGGTTTTACCGCAGCGGGCTTGAGCGTTGATTGAATCGCTTCAATCAGATAAGTCGGCACCGGGCCGCCATAAACAACGAGATCGAACATGGTGCTTAACCCAGACGTTTAGCCAGAACCGGGCGCAAACGATCAGCGGCTTCACGGATCATCTGTTCGGTGGTCTCCCAATTGACGCAACCATCAGTAACAGAACAGCCATAAGTCATCTGGCTGCGATCGGCGAGAATCGGCTGGTTACCGGCGACCAGATTGGATTCGATCATGAGGCCGGTAATATTCTTGTTGCCAGCAACGATCTGACCAATCACATCAGCCATCACCAGCGGTTGCAATTCGGGGTTCTTGCTGCTGTTGGCATGTGAACAGTCGACGATGACATTCGGCAACAGCTTGGCTTTGCTCATGGCGTTCTCGGCCAGTGTCACCGAGACGGTGTCGTAGTTCGGGCGACCATCGCCGCCACGCAGCACGATATGACCATACGGGTTGCCCTTGGTACGGACGATGGCTACCCGGCCATCGCTGTTGATGCCAAGAAAGCTGTGCGGACGACTGGCTGACAGGATGGCGTTGATGGCGATGGTGAGATCCCCATTGGTACCATTCTTGAAACCGACCGGAGTCGATAGACCGGAAGACATTTCACGGTGCGTCTGTGATTCTGTGGTGCGTGCACCGATGGCATTCCAGGCGATCAGGTCACCCAGATACTGGGGCGAAATCGGATCCAGGGCTTCAGTCCCCGCTGGCAGACCCAGTTCGTTGATCGCAAGCAGAAACTCGCGGGCTTTGGCCATGCCTGCATCGACCTTGAAGCTGTCGTCCATATCCGGGTCGTTGATATAACCCTTCCAGCCAACCGTGGTGCGGGGCTTTTCAAAATAAACACGCATCACAATCATCATGGCATCGGCGACTTCATCAGCCAGGGCTTTCAGGCGGCGCGCATAATCCAGGCCGGCGATCGGGTCATGAATCGAGCAGGGGCCAACCACAACGAATGGGCGTGGGTCTTTATGCTCAAGGATATCGATCAGTTGCGCACGACCTTGAGAAACCGTCGCTTCAGCCTTTGCGCTCAGCGGTAGTTGCGCCTGGATCGCCTCTGGCGTTGGCATCGGATCAAAAGCCGCAATGTGCAGGTTGCTAATCGGCTGTTGGGTGCTCTGAGTCATGATCTGGATTTCCGGTGGTGCGTTATTTGGCTTGTTTGGGTTATTTGCTTTTACTGCTGGCTTTGGCCAGTGCAGCAGGCGGTTTTTCCAGCGCGCTGCAAAGTTCGCGGAAAGCCTGGATGCGCAGAGACAAAGTGGGCATGTGGCGTGAAAGGATAATTCTATCCTGACCGGCGAGTTTAAGGTCGCGTCGGTTCTGGATGAGCCAGAGCATGGTCATCGGGTCCGCCGGTGTTTGTGGACCAAACTGGATAACGATCTGATCCTGCGACATATCTACTTTGGTCATGCCCCAGTGCTTGGCCTGTAAACGCACCTGGTGGGTTGCCATAAGGGATTCGGCTTGCGGGGGCAGACTACCGAATCGGTCAATCAGCTCTTCCTGCATCAGCGTTAATTCATCGGCGTCATCACTGTTGGCCAGGCGCTTGTAGAGGTTGAGGCGTTCATGCACATCCGGGCAATAGGCATCGGGTAGCAGCGCAGGTACGTGCAGGTTGATTTCAGTGCCTATGCCCAGGGGTTGGCTTAAGTCCGGTGTTTCGCCGGCCTTCATGGCTTTGACGGCCCGGTTGAGCATTTCGGTAAACAGCGCAAAACCGACTTCCTGAATCTCACCGGATTGCGAGTCGCCTAGCACCTCGCCGGCGCCACGGATCTCCAGATCATGCATGGCCAGGTAGAAGCCCGAGCCCAGTTCTTCCATCATCTGGATGGCTTCAAGGCGTTGTTTGGCAGCCTTGGTAAGGCCTTTCATTTCCTGCACCATCAGATAGGCATAGGCCTGATGGTGGGATCGACCGACGCGACCACGCAGCTGGTGCAATTGGGCCAGGCCGAATTTGTCGGCGCGATTGATCAGGATGGTATTGGCGTGCGGGTTATCAATCCCGGTTTCAATAATGGTCGTGCAGAGCAGCACATTGGCGCGTTGCTGGGTGAAGTCGCGCATCACGCGTTCCAGTTCCCGCTCGTTCATCTGGCCGTGACCGATCACGATGCTGGCTTCAGGCACCAGTTTGATTAGTCGTTCCCGCATGTTCTCGATGGTATCGACTTCGTTGTGCAGGAAGTAAACCTGGCCGCCCCGGTTAAGCTCGCGCAGAATGGCTTCGCGAATGATGCCGTCGGACAGATTGTGGACAAAGGTTTTAATTGCCAGACGCTTTTGTGGGGCCGTGGCAATCACCGAGAAGTCACGCAAGCCTTCCAGTGACATGGCGAGGGTGCGGGGAATCGGGGTTGCGGTAAGCGTCAGCACATCGACTTCGGCACGCAAGGCCTTGAGTTGTTCCTTTTGTTTAACACCGAAGCGGTGCTCTTCATCGATGATCAGTAAGCCCAGCCGGGAAAACTTGATGTCGTTCTGGATCAGTCGATGGGTGCCGATAACAATATCTGCGCGGCCATCGGCCATTTCATCCAGTGCTACCTGGCTTTCTTTGGCCGAACGGAAGCGGGAGAGCTCAACGACTTTAACCGGCCACTCAGCAAAGCGGTTGCGGAAGTTTTCGGCATGTTGCTCACAGAGCAGGGTGGTCGGGCATAGAACGGCCACCTGCTTGCCACCCGCTACTGCAGCGAAGGCCGCACGTAGAGCGACTTCGGTCTTGCCAAAGCCTACGTCGCCACAGACCAGGCGATCCATGGGTTGGCCAGAACGCATATCTGATAAGACGGCATCGATGGCGACGGCCTGATCGATGGTTTCTTCAAAGCCAAACCCATCAGCGAATCGTTCGTAGTCGCTTTCGTCGAAATGGAAGGCGTGTCCCTGACGTGAAGCACGGGCCGCATAAAGCGCCAGTAGTTCCGCTGCCGTATCTCGCGCTTGCAGCGCAGCTTTGCGCTTGGCTTTTTCCCACTGGCCACTGCCAAGGGTATGTATCGGCGCATGATCCGGATCACCCCCTGAATAGCGGCTGATCAGGTGCATTTGCGCGACGGGCACATACAGCTTGGCTTCGTTGGCGAATTCCAGCACCATGAATTCGGTGTCGCCGTCGCCCAGATCCAGGTGAGTCAGACCCTGATAGCGCGCGACGCCGTGTGTTTCATGTACAACGGGATCGCCGATACGAAGTTCGGTCAGGTCACGTAACCAGTTATCAGCACTGGCTTTTTTACGAGATTGTTTCTTGCGGCGCGGCGTACCGGCAAACAGTTCTGATTCGGTAACAATAGCCAGGCCGGGGATGGCAAAGCCCTGGTGCAAAGGGCCGGTTAGCAACTGCAGGCTGTCGTCGGCCTCTAGCGCGGCAGCCAGCGATTCAACCGGATGGACAGCAAATCCACCCTCCTGAAGGAGCGCCAGGATGCTTTCCCGCCGGCCGGGAGTTTCAGCCATCACCAGGATTTTGCCGGCCTGTTGCTGTGCGAATGCCCTGAAAGCTTCTAGCGGATCTTCACGGCGGCGATCCAGTCCGATCGCGGGTATATCGAGGAATCTATTCCTTTCGGCATCTATTTCGGCAGGGGCCAGCAGGATGCGTGGGGTGTGCTGTATTTCCTTGAAGAAAGTTTCTTCATTGAGGAAGAGCGATTCCGGGGGCAGCAGCGGACGTTCGCGTTCGCCCTGATGGAAGGTGTAGCGTGAACGCACTTCCTGCCAGAAGCTCTGGATCGGCGTGCTCAGTTCTGAGGTAAAGACAACGAGAGGTGGCGTCTCTGAAGACGGCCCGGCCAGATAGTCGATTAATGTCGCTGTTTCGTTGTCTTCAAAGAAGAGGGGCAGGTAGTACTCGATCCCGGCCGGGAGCGTGCCTTGGGACACATCCCGATAGACGCCTGTTTTGGCAGGATCGCCTTCGAAAACTTCACGAAAGCGCTGTCGGAAAAGAGTACGACTGCGATCGTCGGTGGGAAACTCACGTGCTGGTAGCAGCTGGATTTCCGGGACCGGGAAAAGCGTCCGCTGCGTATCGACATCAAAAGTTTTGATGCTCTCGATCTCTTTGTCGAACAGGTCAAGCCGGAAAGGCAACATGCTGCCCATGGGAAAGAGATCAATTAATCCGCCACGGATGGAGAACTCGCCTTGCGAGATGACGTTGGTGACCGCCTGATAGCCGGCGAGTGCCAGCTGGGCTCGCAAGGCTGGCTCGTCAAGTGCCTGCTTCTGAGTGAAGCTGAAAGAGTGTGCCGCCAGGAAGGCGGGGGGTGGCAGACGATGGAGCGCCGTCTGGACGGAGGCGAGCAGAATGTCGCATTCGCCACGCTGGAGCGCAGACAGCGTTGCCAGTCGTTCGGAGATCAGATCGTGATGCGGTGAAAACGGATCGTAGGGTAAGGTTTCCCAATCCGGAAACTGGCGGATTCGGGCCTCCGGGGTAAGCCACTGCAGTTCTTCAAATAGGCGCTGGCGCTCTAACGCGTCCGCCGTAAATACGACAAGCAGAGGTTGGGTCTTCTGGCGCGCCAGTTCGGCGATTAATAGGCTCTGTGCGCCAGTGGCCACGCCACGGATGGTATGGCGATGCCCGACATCCGGTAAACGCGCTGGCAAAACACCATGCGGTAGCGCCGGTAGACGTTGGTTCATTTCCGGACGGGAAGGGGAATCCTGGGGCATAAGGCCTAGTGGGCAACTAAATCAAAGCAGAAGGCCGAGATTATAGGCGACCGGTATAATTCGGGGATGTCTTCTCAACACTTCGCTGTAATTCCTGCCGCTGGTTCCGGTAGCCGATTTGGTGCGCCGCTGCCCAAGCAGTATCTGAAGATTAACGGGCGGCCGTTAATCCGCTATACCGTTGAAGCATTACTTGCCGATGCGCGTGTGACGCGCGTTGTGGTTGTGCTGTCACCGGAAGATCGTGACTGGTGTGCAGATTGCATGCCGGCCGAAGGCGCGGATCGTGTCACGGTTGTGCGTGTGGGCGGCGCCACCAGAGCAGAAAGCGTTCTCAATGGAATCAACTGGCTGCAATCTCAACCTAATGTTAGATCTGAAGATTGGGTGCTGGTTCATGACGCAGCACGTCCGTGTCTGGCACCGTCACAAATCGATGCGCTGATCTCGTCTCTGACCCATGATCCGGTCGGCGGTCTGCTGGCGATTCCTGTGGCAGACACCGTCAAGCGGGCTGATACTGCCGATCGCGTCGCGGCAACGGTTGATCGCCGCCAGCTCTGGCAGGCCCAAACACCCCAGATGTTCCGCCTCGGACTCCTGCAAAAAGCCCTTGGTGCAGTTGATCCGGCTATTGCGACCGATGAATCGGCGGCTGTTGAGGCCTTGGGCCATGCGCCTCAGTTGATTCCGGGTAGCCTGGCTAACCTAAAAGTGACCTTTCCTGCTGATTTGCCCTTGGCCGAAGCCATTATCAACAGCAACCGTAATAATCCCTGACTTAAAAGAGTATTTCTATGATCCGCATTGGCCAAGGCTACGACATCCACGCGCTGGTACCAGACCGTCCACTGATTATCGGTGGCGTTACCATTCCCCACACGCACGGTCTAGCAGGGCATTCCGATGCGGACGTGCTGCTGCACGCCATTACCGATGCCTTACTGGGTGGCGCTGCGTTACGCGATATCGGCTTCCATTTCCCCGATACCGACCCGGCATTTGCCGGCGCTGACTCGCGTGCCTTATTGCGTGAAGCCATGAAGCGGGTCGAAGCTGCCGGTTATGGCGTGCTGAATATCGACAGCACCGTGATTGCACAAAGCCCGAAGCTGGCGGCCCATGTGCCTGCCATGATTGCCAATATTGCGGCTGATCTGGGTTTGCCGGAAAAAGATATCAACGTTAAGGCCAAGACGAACGAGCAGCTCGATGCGGTCGGTCGGAAGGAAGCCATCATTGCGCAGGCGGTTGTACTGCTCGGTGAGCTGGCTGACGAAGAAGACCATGATCACGACGATCACGATCACTAACGCTTGCTCATGCTGAGACTCATAAGCCTCGAAACCGCTACCGATCGCGGTTCCTTTGCGCTCTGGTCCGGCGAGGTGGCCGGCATGAACGTTTGCACGACAAGTTGTCAGGTTTTCGAGTGCCCGGCCGGCCAGCCCCACGCAGAAACCCTTTTGCCTGCGCTGAGAGAAGCCCTGGAAACACTGGGCTGGACGCTGGATAGCCTGGATGCCATCGTTTTTGATGCAGGCCCGGGCATGTTTACCGGGCTGCGTGTTTCGGCAGCGCTGGCACAGGGCTTGGCAGTCGCATTAGGCAAGCCGGTGATACCCGTATCCTCGCTTGAGGTATTGGCAGAGGCCACACGCGAACAGACCGGACAAACCACGATCCTCAGCTTGCTGGATGCACGGATGAACCAGATATACGCTGGCGGTTGGTCATTCACGGACACAGGCTGGCGCCCGCTGTTTGAAGCCTGTCTGGTGAATCCGGATGGTCTTGATCAGCTGCCAGCGTTGACGCAGCCCTTCGCGGCGGCGGGCACAGGCATCGGTGAATACCCGGCGGTTAATGCATGGCTCACGCAAGCATCTATTGCCGATTCCGGTGTGCGTTACCCTACGCCGGCTGCGCTGGTGCGCCTCGGTGCCGTTCGCTTCGCCTCAGGTCAACGCACAGATCCGTCGGATGCCATTCCCGTCTACGTGCGTGATCGTGTGGCACTGACTACGGCAGAACGTGCTGCTGGCGAAAGCCTTTAAATAAGCATGGCGCCTACGATCCAGCCGATGCAAGCAACGGATATTCCGCGTATTGCTGAAATTGAGGCGTCTCAACACCACGTACCGTGGTCTGCCCAGAGCTTTGCCGATGCATTACGCTGTGACTGGCATTGCCGAGTGCTAAAAGATGAAACTGATGTCGTTTTAGGCTATTGCGTCACCATGACCGCGGGGGATGATGAAGAATTGCTCACCATCACGGTACGACCTGATCTGGTAAGGCAGGGCTACGGAAAACAACTCATGCAGGAAGTGCTCGCCGGTGCACAGGAACGTCATGCCGGGCAACTCTTTCTGGAAGTGCGAGAAAGCAACCTGGGCGCGATCCGCCTCTATGAGCAAATGGGCTTTAAAATAGCCGGCATGCGCAAGAACTACTATCCGACTCCGGCTGATCCAGCCATGCAGCGTCCTGCCGGGCGTGAGCATGCCTTGCTGATGCGCTTGAGTCTGGCACAGTCTGCGTCATGAGCACGGTACGTCGCGAGTTAACAGATACCCAGTGGCTTAAAGCACTGGGCGTAGATCCCTTCTGGATTGTGGATAATCCGCCACCTGCTGAAACCGCCGTGCCTGAAGCGCGTTCGCTTAAGGTTGAAGCAGTCGCTGGTTGGGCAGCGCTGGATCGGACGATCCGTTCCTGCAAAAGCTGTACCCTGGCGCGGGGCCGCAAACAGGCGGTGCCGGGTTCGGGCGATCAACAGGCGGACTGGATGCTGATCGGCGAAGCGCCGGGTGCCGAAGAGGATATGTCTGGTTTACCGTTTTCGGGACAGTCAGGTAAGTTACTTGATGCCATGCTGGCGGCGCTAGAGCTTAAACGCGACAAAGGCGTTTATCTGACGAATGCCGTGAAATGCCGTCCTGAAGATAACCGGACACCTGAATCTGGTGAAATCGATGCCTGTAATGGGTTTCTGAAGCATCAGATAGAACAGATCCAGCCAAAGGTTATTCTGGCCTTGGGCCGGCCGGCGGCTTATGCCGTATTAGGCCAGGAAGCCTCTATTCAGAGTATGCGGGGCACGGTTCACTATTACACGCTGGGGGATCGCAATATCCCCGTGGTAGTGACTTACCATCCGGCCTATCTATTGAGAGAGCCTGCCGAGAAGTGGAAAGCCTGGCAGGATCTGCTACTGGCCAGGCAATCGCTAGACGCTTAGTGCGAGGTGCAGTCGTCCAGGTGACAGGCGTCATCACGGATGCGCTGGTTGGCCTCGAAGCGGCGCTTCACCAGGTACATGGTGGCGGCAACAAATAAGCCAAACGTCACAATGACTGTGTAGATGCTGCAGTCCGCCCAGATCAGCACTGCGTATAGCCCTGTCATGACCAGAATGGCCAGGTTTTCATTAAAGTTCTGGACGGCAATTGAATGGCCGGCACCCATCAGAATGTGACCACGGTGCTGGAGCAGGGCGTTCATCGGAACCACAAAGAAGCCGGATAGAGCGCCAATCATAATTAATAGCGGAACCGCACTCCACAGTGATGTGGAGAAATTCATCAGCATGACGACAAAGCCCATGGCGATGCCCATCGGGAGTACCTTCACCGATTTACGCAACGTAATCATACGGGCGGCCATGCCGGCACCAACGGCAACGCCAATCGCCGTCACCCCTTGCAGCATAGATGCCTGACCCAGGTCATAACCCAGGGCGTCGGCCGCCCAGCGAATCACGATAAATTGCAGCGTTGCGCCGGCACCCCAGAAAAGCGTGGTGGTTGCCAGAGAAATCTGGCCCAGCTTGTCGCGCCATAGCAGCTTGAGGCAGTGGTTGAATTCGTGGAATAGATGGGCTGGCTTCAGCGACAGCGGCACGTGATCAACCTTGGTATCCGGGATATACAGGTTGAAGAATGCCGCCAGCAGATAGATGCCGGTGATGATCATGAGCGATGCCTCGAGGATCGAGTCAATCGGAGTATCGATGACGGGCATGTCGAAACTGAGCAACGCGGATGCAATCTGCGGGTTAATCATCGCGCCACCTGCAACCGTGCCCAGAATGATGGCGAGCACGGTCAGTCCCTCAATCCAGCCATTGGCTACGACCAACAGGCGGTGGGGCAAGAGTTCAGTCAGGATGCCGTATTTGGCAGGCGAATAGGTTGCGGCACCGAGGCCCACAACGGCATAGCCCAAGAGCGGATGCGCCCCCAGGAAAACCATCAGACAGCCGACGATCTTGATCGTATTGGAGATCAGCATGACCTTGCCCTTGGGCATGGAATCGGCAAATGCACCTACGAAACCGGCAAGAACGACATAAGAAACTGTGAATAAAAGCTTTAGCATTGGGTCAAACCACAGCGGCGATTGCATTTCATGAAGTGCATAAATGGCTGCAATCAGTAGTGCGTTATCTGCCAGCGCTGAAAAAAACTGCGCCGCCATGATGATATAGAACCCAAATGGCATGCTTCTCGCCTGTAAAAATCAGACCGCTTTATAGCATGAATATGATGACAATCGATTGTGCGCCGCAACGAACCCGCGCTCACCAAGGGTAGAGCAGGTAGAATCCGGTAATCATGAATCATGTCCTGCATCCGCGTCCGATCGTTGCCGAGTTTTCCGGTAAGGCGCTGCGTCATAACGCCCAACGGGCGAGAGCACTGGCGCCAGCAGGCGGCGAAATTTATGCCGTGATCAAGGCAGATGCCTATGGTCATGGATTAACCGATGTTGCTGAAAGAATTGCCACCGATGTGGATGGCTTTGCCATTCTCGAGTTGTCTGCTGCCAGAACGCTCCGGCAGCAGGGCTTCAAACAGCCGATTCTCATGTTGGAAGGTTTCTTCAACCCGGACGAGCTTCAGGTGTTCAGCCAGCTGGGTTTAAGTACGGTGATCCATCGACCAGAACAGCTTGATGCACTGGCGCGTGCCAGCCTGCCTCAACCGATTGATGTTTTCCTTAAAATCAATACGGGGATGAACCGTCTGGGCTTTGCTCTGGCTGATGCCGCTCCCGCTTATCAGCACCTCAAGTCCCTCGGTTCAGTTAGACACGTATGCGTCATGACGCACTTTGCCGATGCCGACAATGAGCGCGGCACAGAATGGCAACTCGAACGTTTAGTCCATACCTGGCCAGCTGTAGATAAGGAGCCGCTGTGCTTCGCTAACTCTGCGGCTTTGCTGGTAGGGCCTCAAGAAAGAACACATCTGGGTGATATTGCCCGTCCCGGAATCATGCTTTACGGGGCCTCTCCCTGGGGATCGACGGATGTGGCCAAGACTGCTCATGCACTTGATTTGCTGCCCGTTATGACGCTCAGGAGTGCCATCATCGGTATCCAGCATTTAAAAGCCGGTGAGCGTGTCGGTTATGGCGGCACTTTTATCGCTGAACATCCGATGACGATCGGTATTGTCGCTTGTGGCTACGCTGACGGTTATCCGCGGCATGCCGGTAACAAGGCACCGATTCTGGTTAATGGTCAACGAAGCAGGGTAATCGGTCGCGTCTCGATGGATATGTTGTGCTGCGACCTGAGTGACATTCAGGAAGCGGCCATTGGTACCGCTGTCACCCTCTGGGGTGAGGGTTTGCCTGCGGACGAGGTAGCAGATGCAGCCGGCACCATTGCCTATGAACTATTTTGTGCCCTGGCACCGCGTGTTCCACACGTATGGAAGGACTAGCACATGGCCAAGGCTAAATCACTCTATATCTGTACCGAATGCGGTTCGACCCAGCCCAAGTGGCAAGGTCAGTGCCCGGACTGTAATGCCTGGAATACGCTCGTTGAAACTGTTGCTGAAAAGCCAGCGGCCAGCGGACATCGTTTTGCCAGCCTGGCCCCGGCTAGCGGCGTGCAAACATTGGGCAAGGTGGAAGCCAGAGAAGCGCCCCGCTTAACGTCAGGGATCGATGAGTTCGATCGCGTGTTGGGTGGTGGTCTGGTCTCTGGCGGTGTCGTGTTGATCGGGGGAGACCCCGGTATCGGCAAAAGCACTTTGTTGTTGCAATGTTTGGCATCGCTTTCTGCCAGAGCGCCTGTGCTCTATGTGAGCGGTGAAGAATCAGCCGAGCAGATTGCCTTGCGAGCACAACGCCTGGAAGTCTCTGCGCCGGATCTACCGCTCTATGCCGAGATCAATCTTGAAAAGATTCTCAAGACACTTGAGGCGCGTCAGCCTCGTGTTGCGGTGATCGATTCGATTCAGACACTCTGGTCGGATGCCCTTACTTCAGCGCCTGGCTCAGTTGCCCAGGTCCGTGAATGTGCAGCGCAGCTGACCCGCTTTGCCAAACAGACCGGCATTACCTTGCTCTTTGTCGGCCATGTCACTAAAGATGGCACCTTGGCAGGCCCCCGTGTGCTTGAGCATATCGTTGATACGGTGCTCTATTTCGAAGGCGACTCCCATTCCAGCTTCCGTCTGGTACGCGCAGTTAAAAACCGCTACGGTTCAGTGAATGAACTGGGTGTGTTTGCCATGACGGATCGCGGCCTGCGTGCCGTCACCAATCCGTCGGCGCTCTTTCTGTCACGACATCCGGAGCCGGTACCCGGTTCCTCGATTGTGGTCACACAGGAGGGCACCCGCCCGTTACTGGTTGAAGTACAGGCACTGGTTGATCAGGCCAATGCCGGCCATCCGAAACGGCTGACTGTGGGCCTTGAATCCCAAAGGCTTTCGATGCTGCTCGCTGTATTGCATCGGCACGTGGGCATCATGGTCAGTGATCAGGATGTTTATGTGAACGCAGTCGGTGGGGTGCGCATCAATGAACCTGCGGCGGATCTGGCCGTGATCCTTTCGATTCTCTCCTCATTCAAAAATAAACCACTGAACGACAAACTCTGCGTTTTTGGTGAAGTGGGGCTGACCGGCGAATTGCGTCCTTGCCCGCGCGGGCAGGAACGTCTCAAAGAAGCTGCCAAGCTGGGCTTTAGCCAGGCGCTGGTTCCTGCAGCAAACGCCCCCAAATCTGCCATACCCGGTCTGGAAGTTATCGCCGTACGGCGTCTTGACGAAGCCGTCAGCAAGGCCTTCGGACTATGACTATGACCTCTATTGATTTTGCAGCGGCACCCAAGCCACTGTTCAGCTATCGCAAGTACTGGGCGCAACGCTTTGGTACGGCGCCATTTCTACCGATGTCTCGTGCAGAAATGGACCAACTGGGCTGGGATGAATGCGACATCATTCTTGTAACGGGTGATGCATATATTGATCACCCGAGTTTTGGTATGGCACTTGTTGGCCGTCTACTGGAAGCACAAGGCTTTCGTGTAGGCATCATTAGTCAGCCGGACTGGCATTCAGCCAAGGATTTTCAACGCCTGGGCAAACCCAAACTGTTCTACGGTATTACCGCCGGCAATATGGATTCGATGGTCAACCGCTATACGGCAGACCGCAAGATCCGGTCGGATGATGCCTATACGCCGAATGCCGAACCGAACAAGCGTCCGGATCGCGCAGTCGTGGTGTATAGCCAGCGTGCGCGAGAGGCGTATCCGGATACGACGGTGATCGTCGGTTCGATTGAAGCCAGTCTGCGTCGTATTGCCCATTATGATTACTGGTCTGACAAGGTGCGTCGTTCTGTCTTGCCGGATAGCAAAGCCGATCTACTGATTTTCGGTAATGCCGAACGGGCATTGATTGAAGTGGCACACCGGATTGCGAAAGGCGAACCGGCCAACCAGATCCGTGATGTACGAGGCACGGCATTCATGACGCCCCGAAACTGGTTGCCAGGGGATGACTGGCAAGTGGTGGATTCCACCCAGATTGATAAGCCGGGCCGCATTGAGCCGCACACAGACCCTTATGCGATGGCCGACAGCAGCCCATCGACGCCGAAGGATGGCAAGCCCACCGCCGCATTGACTGCAGAAGCGCAGCCGATTCGGATCGTCTCGCGCGTTGAACGATCGGAACAGATTGCGGCCCATAAAAAGACGCGCCAGCACACGGCCATTCGTTTGCCTTCCTATGAGCAGGTGAGTGAAGATCCTGTGCTCTACGCCCATGCGTCCCGTGTGTTCCATCTGGAATCGAATCCGGGCAATGCACGCCCACTGATTCAGGCGCATGGTGAACGGAATGTCTGGCTGAATCCGCCGCCGATACCTTTGTCGACCCCGGAAATGGATGGGGTATTTGATCTGCCGTACGCCCGTGCACCGCATCCATCGTACGGAGACGCCAAGATTCCTGCCTGGGAGATGATCCGCTTCTCCGTGAACATCATGCGGGGCTGTTTCGGGGGGTGTACTTTCTGTTCGATTACGGAACACGAAGGTCGCATCATCCAGAGCCGTTCCGAAGATTCGATCCTCAAAGAGATCGAGGCGATCCGTGACAAGACGCCGGGCTTTACCGGCATCATTTCCGATGTGGGCGGCCCGACAGCCAATATGTATCAGCTGACCTGCAAAGACCCGAAGATTGAGGCCTCCTGCCGGAAGCTGTCTTGTGTCTATCCGGATATCTGTGACAACTTGAACACCGACCATGGACCGTTGATCCAGTTGTATCGCAAAGCACGCGCACTGCCGGGCATCAAAAAGATACTGGTGGGCTCCGGTTTGCGTTATGACCTGGCGGTTCGCTCACCGGAATACATTAAAGAACTGGTGACGCACCACGTAGGCGGCTATCTCAAGATTGCCCCGGAACACACAGAAACTGGCCCGCTGTCCAAGATGATGAAGCCGGGGATGGGTGCCTATGATCGTTTCAAACAGCTCTTCGAAGCGGCCTCCAAGGCGGCCGGTAAAGAGCAGTATCTGATTCCGTACTTCATTGCCGCGCACCCGGGTACCAGCGATACCGACATGCTGAACCTGGCACTCTGGTTGAAACGTAATAACTTCCGCCTGGACCAGGTGCAGACCTTCCTGCCTACGCCGATGGCGCTGGCCACCACCATGTATCACAGCCGCAAAAATCCGCTGCGTGGGCTGAAGGGGGGTGGCGAGGATGTCGAGGTGATTCGAGAGGGTCGACGTCGTCGCCTACACAAGGCCTTTTTGCGCTATCACGATCCGGCTAACTGGCCGATGCTGCGTGAAGCACTCAATGCCATGGGTCGTGCTGATCTGATCGGTAATGGCAAAAAACAATTGATTCCTGCCTGGCAACCTAAGGGGGAAGGGGAGCGCACCACCCGATCTTTTGCTTCGCCGGCAACCGCCACACCCCGTTCCGGATTGATGCGACCCGGCGCCCGTCTTGCAGCCGGTGTCGCAGGTTCGACCCAAAGAAAAGGGACTCCCTCGGGAGCCCCATCGGTTAGGCGTAGCCCAAAACCAGCAGTTAAAGGCTCAACCAAGCGTTGATGTGCACGCCGGGCAGCGCTTTGCTGCGACAGGTATCGCCGTACAACATTCCGGGCATTCCTTGGTCGTTGGTGCAGCTTCTTCTTTGGGAATCAGGGTATCAGCTGCTTTGTTGTAACCCTTAACGACCCAGTAGACGGCAAACGCAATAATAAAGAAACTGACCATGGCGTTGGCAAATAGGCCGTAGTTCAATGTCACTGCGCCTGCTGCCTTGGCAAGGGCGGGGGTCGCATAAGGTCCCGGGGTGGCACCTTCTTTCAGAACAATAAAGAGGCTGGAGAAATCCAGACCACCCAACATGAGACCCAGGGGCGGCATCAGGACATCATTAACGAGGCTGGTGACGATCGTGCCAAACGCTGCCCCGATCACAATACCCACTGCCATATCGACCGCGTTGCCGCGTACTGCAAATTTCAGAAAGTCCTTGAGCATCTGTTTTCCTTCGCAACCGGTAAAATGATCCGTAAAGCGAATCATACAAAGGAAAGACCATGGTTGTCCCGCATGTAGACCACTCCTATTACGAACTCCTGGGCGGAGAGGCAGGCGTTCGTACCCTGGTTGATGACTTTTATGATCATATGCAGCTAGATGAACGCTTCGCCGGCATCCGTGCCATGCACCCGCAGGATATGAGTACGTCGCGGGATAAGCTGTTCTGGTTTTTATCCGGTTGGCTGGGCGGTCCGCCGCTGTTTGAAGAAAAGTTTGGTCATCCGCGCCTGCGTGCCCGTCATCTACCGTTTTCAATTGGTGCGTCCGAACGGGATCAGTGGATGACTTGCATGGCCGATGTGATGGAAAAGTCAGCCTTGAGTCCCGAAGCCCGTACGGGGCTTATCGGCGCGTTGTTTAAAACCGCTGACTGGATGCGTAACAAAGACGTCTGATGGCCAATTTGTTGGCCAGAATCAACGACTTTCTGCTATAATTTAAAGATTATTTAGGCCTGCTGCGGCGCAGCAGGCTTTCCGTTGTTTGTTATCCCCATTTTATGACTTCCGGTTGAACACACATGTCTGCACGTCCGATTCGTAACATCGCCATCATTGCCCACGTTGACCATGGTAAGACCACCCTGGTAGACCAATTGCTGCGCCAATCCGGTACCTTTGCCGCTCACCAACAACTGGTTGAGTGCGTCATGGACTCGAATGATCTGGAAAAGGAACGTGGTATCACGATTCTTTCCAAGAACACGGCCGTTGAATACAACGGCGTGCACATCAATATCGTCGACACCCCGGGTCACGCCGACTTCGGTGGTGAAGTAGAACGTGTACTGGGTATGGTTGATGGCGTTGTGCTGCTGGTGGATGCCGCTGAAGGCCCGATGCCACAAACCCGCTTCGTGACGAAGAAGGCCCTGGCCCTCGGCCTGCGCCCGATCGTGCTGGTTAACAAGGTAGACCGTGATGGTGCTGATCCTGATCAGGCCGTTAACCTGACTTTCGATCTGTTCGATAAGCTGGGTGCTACTGACGAACAACTGGACTTCCCGATTGTTTACGCCTCGGGCCTGAATGGCTGGGCGGCTCTGGAACTTGATCAGCCGCGTGAAAACATGAAGCCGCTGTTCGATACGATTCTGGCCCACGTACCCGCACCGGATGCCGATATCGATGCACCGCTGCAACTACAAATTACCGCCCTGGATTACTCTTCTTACGTTGGTCGTATCGGCGTTGGCAAGATCATTCGTGGTCGCGTTAAGACAGCTCAGAACGTGATGGTGATGTTCGGCACCGATGAAGAAGCCGCAGCCCACGATCGTCAACCGATCAAGGCCAAGATTGGCCAGGTATTTGGTTACAAGGGTCTGAACAAGGTTGAAATGGCTGAAGGTCTGGCTGGCGATATCGTTCAGATTACCGGTATTGAAGATCTGGTACTGGGCTGTACGGTTACCGATCCGGAAAATCCGGAAGCGCTGCCATTGCTCAAGATCGACGAGCCGACGCTGGAAATGCAGTTTATGGTGAACACCAGCCCGCTGGCCGGTACAGAAGGCAAGTTCGTTACGAGCCGCCAGGTCCGTGACCGTCTGCACAAAGAACTTCTGACCAACATGGCGCTGCGCGTTAAAGATACTGCCAACGGTGATATTTTCGACGTAGCTGGCCGTGGTGAACTTCACCTGGGCATCCTGCTGGAAAACATGCGTCGTGAAGGTTACGAACTGGCAGTGGGTCGTCCACGCGTCGTCAAAAAGATGATTGACGGTGTCGAATGCGAACCGTACGAAATGCTGACAGTTGACGTTGAAGAAGATACGCAGGGCGGCGTGATGGAAACGCTGGGTCAGCGTAAGGGTGATCTGCAGGATATGGTGCCGGATGGCCGAGGTCGTGTTCGTATCGAATACCGTATTCCTGCCCGTGGCCTGATCGGCTTCCAGGGTGAGTTCATGAACCTGACCCGTGGTAACGGCCTGATGAGCCACGTGTTCGACGAATATGCACCGGTTAAAGAAGGCGCGGTTGCCGAACGTCGTAATGGCGTGCTGATTTCGCAGGATGATGGCGAAGCTGTGGCCTACGCCTTGTGGAAGCTGCAGGATCGCGGCCGCATGTTCGTGAATCCGGGCGAAAAACTGTACGAAGGCATGATCATTGGTATTCACAGCCGTGAAAACGATCTGGTCGTTAACCCGATCAAGGGTAAGCAGCTGACCAACGTGCGTGCTTCGGGTACGGATGAAGCGGTACGCCTGGTACCACCAGTTCAACTGAGTCTGGAATCAGCCATTGAGTTTATCGCTGATGACGAACTGGTTGAACTGACACCGAAGTCGATCCGCCTGCGTAAGCGCTATCTGAAAGAGCACGAGCGTAAGAAGGCTTCGCGCGAATCCTAATCCGGGATTAGCCGACAACAAAAAACCCGCCGAGTTGAATCTGGCGGGTTTTTTGTTGGGGCGAACCTTTAAAGGGTTCGCCCGGATCCAGCGTTAATTATTTAACGCGTGAACGGTACTCGTGTGTACGGG
>ERZ1034363.241-NODE-241-length-39199-cov-6.345586_pt1 | contig 39199 bp, 36 predicted proteins | sample MGYA00520616_ERZ1034363 | MGnify/ENA primary metagenome ERZ1034363 (study PRJEB33736, sample SAMEA104284506) | Azolla filiculoides | biome: Urban; feature: Water surface; material: Ditch water | place: Netherlands | collected 2015-10-28 | depth 0-0.1 m ... | reverse complement strand
ACCAGGTCGAATTAATTCAAACAAGACTACATCTTGAACATTTCCTATGCTTAGTCTGCTGAATAGCAGGCAGCGAACATTTTTGAGATCTTGGTTGGTTTGATGAAGTTGCCAGAATTTTTTCTAAAAGGCCTTTGCCAGGGATCTGGTGACAAAAATGGTTATTTGTTAGTGAAACGGAGAAAGCGTCTTTGCTAGTTATTTGTTAAATGAAGAACTGAGCATATTTTTCAGTGCGGGATCGCAAACAAATACGAACGTCCCCTTGATCCCTCGGGTCAGCAACACCCGATAGATATTCACCACGTAGTTGAGTAGATCTTCATCTGTGTACTCGATACCGAGCCTGGGGTTGTTTTCTTTGCCCTTCTTATCGTGATAATTCTCACGATGAAAGACAATCTTCTTCGCAACTGGGTCGTACCCGAGGTCCGGCCCGATGATGACTCCGGCATAGTTCAGGTCATAGCCCTGAACAGTGTGTATAGACCCGACCTCTTCGAGTGAAGTGGGTGAGTTGATCCAGTCTGTTGCTGTCCGGTTCCATGTGAGACCAACGTCACCGATCTGAATGTCCACAGCACTTGGGTCGTTCTTGCTCGCCCATGGCCAGGCATAGCCAGCAATCATTCGAGAAAGGCCTACATCTTTATCTTTCTCGAAGATTGCCTCACGCATCTCTGCAATGTCATCAAAGAATCGGAGTTCGTAGTTCCCGAAAGACTCCGGTCCTAGCTGTTTGCCAGCAAAGATTCGGCCAATGAACTCGATGTAGTCGGTTCCACCTGCCACACGCATCTGAGACACAAGACGGAAGAAACTGTTAGCTTGACGGGCTTGTTCCACAAGAGCAGCCGTTACCTCTGCAGGTAAGTCAGCGGGCTTCACACTTTGTGCTGAGTCCAGCAGGTACAGCTGGTGTGTGCTCTTGGCCTTGATCCAGTCCAATTGCGTCCATGACAAGTCATCATTGCCAAACAACGCGGTGTTGATATCCGTGAACTTCTTATTCTGTGCAGCTGAAGGCTGGTTGGATCGCTGCCCAAGACGGTGTGACTCATCAACAATAAGCAGGTCGTAGTGTTCCTTCGATGCACCAGCATCAAAAGGACTAAGCACCATCAACTTGGAAAGGCCTGGCGTCTTTGCAAACACCTTCTCAATGGACTTCCGCAAGGACTGTTGGGGAATGACCAACCCGATGGTGAAGTCTTTGAGCTGCTCTCGGTAACCCTGTTGGAAGAAATCAGAGAACATTGAGTCACTGTCGAGCTGTTCGTCTGGTTGGCTCTTCGCAATGTCGACCAGGAGCTTCATGAGATAGACGGCAACAATTGTCTTACCCGTGCCAGGGTCTCCCTGGATAACGATGGGTGTATCTGTCTTGTTCTCGAGGTCTTCAAAGAGTTTCTCAAGAACACCCTCAATAGCCACAGATTGATCTGTATTCAGTGCTTTGAATGGTGAGAACTTGAATAGGTCGCTGTTCACAATGTCTGGGATGCTTCGCGTGAAGACACCTTCTTTGAGGAGCTCCTCAAAGAGTTCATTGAAGGTCTCGCGATAGCGATCACGTTCGAAGTAATCAGCATCAGTGATGCCGTGGTTTCCGTTGAGGACTTTGTATTTGCTGTCCGCAGCGAGGTAGCGAATCAGCTGTGACTCGAGGTCTAAGCAAACAGACTTATTGAAGCGGTCATCAAGGATGACCTTGATCTTCTTGAGGTGTTGGCGTTGTTCAACAGCGAGGTGCTGGAACATGCGGCTGGCCACATTGGTGGATTCACCAATGTAAATCTCGTCAGTTCCTTCTATTGTGTAAACAACAGGCCAGTTCTTATGACGTGGGTTTGTTTCAGCCCAGGTGGCTACCGCGCCCTTATCGAAAGGAAGTCGCTCAATATTAAAGCTGGTCATATTTATCGCTGCGCCCCCGCGCTTTCTCAACAGGGTATTTCTGTTGAGTTTTAGCCAGCTTTTCTAGAACTATCTCATTTGGGTCCATCCCCAACTTATCCGCCAAGAGAAGGCAGTAGGTCAACACATCAGCCAATTCGTCTTGGACGTTTTCTAGGTTGGCTGGGCTTCCCCATTGGTAGTTCTCCAGAAGTTCAGCAGCTTCAATGCTCACGCTTTTGGCGAGGTTCTCTGGAGTATGGAACTGACCCCAATCACGCTCTTGAACAAACTCTCTCAGAGCCTGAATAACATCCCGTTGTTCCATGAATTCAACTTATCGCAGAACACCGACACTGAGCTTGGCCGGAGGTTAAACAACTCACCCCCGCATCGCTGCGGGGGTGAGTTTGTGGTTTAACTTGACTACTTCGCGTCAACATCCTTTGCCAGGGTGCCGAGGTAAAGCTCGATGACCTTAGGGTCATCGGCCAGCTCGCGGCCGGTGCCGGTGTAGGCATCGCGTCCCTGGTCGAGAACATATCCACGGTCAGCAATCTGGAGGCAACGACGAGCGTTCTGCTCCACCATGATGACCGAGACGCCAGCCTTGTTAATGCGGCGTGTGCGAATGAAGGTCTCATCCTGACGAACAGGAGACAGACCAGCAGATGGCTCGTCCAGAAGAAGGACCTTAGGGTCCATCATCAGGGCGCGTGCCATAGCGACGGACTGACGCTCACCACCGGACAGCGAACCTGCGCTCTGCTGACGACGGTCAGCGAGCACGGGGAAGATGTCGAAGATGGCGTCAAGACGCTCAGACAGACGCTTGGGCTGCAGGAACAGACCCATCTGGAGGTTCTCCTGGATGGTCAGGCTGGGGAAGACGTTGTTGGTCTGAGGCACGAAGCCCACACCCATCTGAACCAGCTTGTTGGTCTTGAAGCCTGTGATGTCTTCACCGTTGAGGGTGACAGAACCTTCACGGATCTTGACCAGACCGAAGAGTGCCTTGAGGAGGGTCGACTTACCGGCACCGTTAGGGCCGATGATGCCGATGAGCTCACCAGGGTAGGCCTCGATGGAACAACCGTTGAGGATGTTCACACCGGGGAGGTAACCAGCAACAAGGTTGTCGGCGCGCAGTACTGGCTCGACGCCAGGCTTCTTTGCTTCAGCCATTACTTCTTCTCCTTCTTGGGAGCATCCATTGCGCCTTCTTCGAGCAATGCGTCATCGCCGAGGTCGGTGTCGTGGTGGGCTCCGAGGTAAGCATCGATAACAGCCTGGTCGCTCATCACGGTGTCCGCTGGACCTTCCGCAACAACGCGACCTTCTGCCATGACGACAACCCAGTCTGAGATGTGGCGAACCATGTGCATGTCGTGCTCAACGAAGAGAACGGTGGTTCCTTCGTCGCGCAGCGACTGGATGTGGCCAAGCAGTGACTGAGTCAGTGCAGGGTTCACACCAGCCATGGGCTCGTCGAGCATGATCATGACGGGGTCGCTCATGAGAGCGCGGGCCATTTCGAGGAGCTTCTTCTGACCACCAGAGAGGCTACCGGCAAGGTCTTCCTTCTTCTCATAGAGCTTGAAGCGCTTGAGAAGATCTTCGGCCTTGGCGATGTTTGCCTTCTCTTGTGCTGCCCAGAGAGGCTTCACAAAAGCAGCAAGGAAGGATTCTCCACGCTGATCCTTGGCACCGAGAAGCATGTTCTGCATCACGGTGAGGCGCGACAGCGCCTTGGTCAGCTGGAAGGTGCGAACCATTCCGCTCTTAGCAACGGAGGCTGCTGCGGTGTTACCGAGCAGCTTGCCGTTGAAGGACCACTTAGCAGCCTTGTCAGCGGAGGGTCCACCAAACATCTTCTTTGCAGAGGATGGCTGGTCGAATCCGGTGATGAGGTTGAAGAAGGTTGTCTTACCGGCACCGTTAGGGCCGATCAGTGCGGTGATCACACCGCGCTGCACTTCTAAGTGATCAACATCAACAGCACGGTTACCACCGAAGTCACGGACGACGTTGTCGACCACGAGGATGGCATCGGGCTTTGAGGCTCCAGGAGTTTGCTTGACAGTCTTCAGCTCTGCACGAGCTTCTGTTGCTGTCTTCTTGGTCGCATTAGACATTGAAGTTCAGCTCCTTCTTGTCGCCCAAGATTCCTTGAGGCCTGAAGATCACCAGCAGCATCAGTGCGACACCAACCATGATCCATGAGAACTGCTCGGTCTGCTGAGTGTTCAAGATGGCATCGGGGATGAGGATATCCACGGTGCCCTGAATGAAGATACGCAGAGCGAAGAACAGTGCCGATCCGAGGACGGGGCCCCAGATGGTGGCAGCACCACCCAAGAGCATCGCGGTCCAGATGAGGAAGGTCATGTTACGACCGAGAGCATCTGGCTGGACCGAGGTGGGCAGGACGTAGAACATACCGCCGATAGCACCGAGGACACCACCGATGATGAGGGCCTGCATCTTGAAGGCGAAGACGTTCTTGCCGAGGCTGCGAACAGCATCTTCGTCTTCACGGATGCCCTTGATAACGCGGCCCCAAGGGGAGCGCATCAGAAGCCATACGAGAACAGCGAAGATCACAACAAGGCTCCACGCGACGATACGGATGAACCATCCGTTAACGCCGGTGTTGTCGAAGTCGAACCACAGGATTGCTGTCTTTCCATCAGGGAAGGGAGACAGGGCACTGAAGGTGTTGCGGTAGGTCTCACCGGGGAGACCGTTTGAACCACCGGTGACGGAGTTCAATACCGAAGCACGACCGATCATGCGGACGATTTCCGCCGCGGCAATCGTCACGATGGCCAGATAGTCACCTCGCAGTTTCAGGGTTGGAATACCCAGAAGCAAAGCGAAGATGGTACCGGCTGCAATGGTGACCAGTGTGGCTGCCCAGAAGGGAAGACCAGCAATGGTGGCTACGGAGAATCCGTACGCACCAATGAGCATGAAGCCCGCTTGACCCATGTTCAACAGACCGGTGAAACCGAAGTGAACGTTCAGACCAATTGCTGCGATAGCAAAGGCAGCGGTAGTCGGCAGAATCATGTTCGCCGACATGTCATAGAGAACTTTAATCCACATATCCATGACTGTCCTCCTTAACCGATCCGCTCTTTGCGACCGAAGATACCCTGCGGACGAACCAGCAGGATAACAATCAGCAGCAGAAGGGCTGTTGCGTACTTGAAGTCACCAGGCACGACGAAGTTGGCGAGCTCTACGGTCATACCGATGATGAGCGAACCAATCAGCGCACCGAAGGCGGTACCGAGACCACCGAGGGTAACTGCGGCAAACATGAGCAGCAGCAGCTGCATACCTGTCTGCCAGTTGATGCCGTTGAGGACCAGGCCGAGCATGACACCGGAAAGACCAGCGAGTGCAGTGGCGATGACCCAGACCAGACGGATGATGCGGTCTACGTCGATACCGGAAGCCGCCGCAAGCGAGGGGTTGTCCGATACGGCGCGGGTTGCGCGTCCCGTGCGGGTCTTGAGGAGGAAGAGACCAACCAAGATGAGAACGATAACCGAGAGGCCCATTGCCCACAGTGACTCGAAGGTCAAGGTGACGGGTCCGATGGTGAAGGTCTCAGGGTTCTTCATGAGGATACGAACCGTGGATGCTCCATAGAACATCTGGAAGGTGTACTGCAGGGCCAGTGCCAGACCGATGGTCACAATGATCATCTGTGTCAGGGACAGACCCTTCTTACGCAGTGGCTTCCAAATGACCGCATCTTGGATGTAACCGGTAGCACCGGTCAGGATGACCACGATGACGATGGTGAGGAAGATGTTCAAGCCGAGTACGTTCGCGAAGGTGTATCCCAGAAGACCACCAAGGGTCACCTGCTCTGCGTGAGAGAAGCTGGAAAGACCCGTGGTTCCGTAGATCAGGGAGAGACCAATAGAGGCCAGTGCGAGGAGGAGACCGAGTCGAAGACCAGAGACGATTTGCTGTGCAAGTCGATCCCAGTTGAATCCTTCAGCAGCGATCTCAGCCTGTGATGGGCCGTTGTCGGCTCCGTCACCGGTTGCACCGTCGACTGAGAAGATTGTTGCCTTCACAAAGCCGAGGGTGATGTCGCGCTCCTGGACAGCGTCGCCCTTGAGGGTGACACCTTCAGGAAGGGTCTTTTCGTCGAGGGTAATTGTGTAGAGACCAGCGACTGTAACCGCTGCGTTCCACTTACCGTCTTTGTCGGTCTCGGCAGGAACGTTCAGGCCGTTCCCGTCAATAGTTAGTTTGACGCCAGCACCAACACCCTTGATAGTTCCCGTGAAACATCCAGTTTCTGCGTCAGCGACGCAGACGTCACTGGTTGCAGCGTGAGCAGCGGGAGCACCCGTACCCAGCGTGAATGAGAGAACCAACAGACCTAGGAGTACACCAAAGATGACTCGCAGGCTCATGGGGCTGGAACGGCGCGCTAAAGCTGTGTTTACCACTGCACCTCCATAGGGAGAACAACCGAACTGTTGGTCACGCGTTGCCCTCCATTTGTTTCATCGCATGTCGACTTTGACAGACGATACCTGTCGATTATGTCGCACTTGTTAAACATGCGCGATATTGACGACCGCATAAGACTTTAGTAGGGGAATAACTGCCCGCGCCAACCCGTTAAGCTTGATTACAGAGGCTTTGCCGTAATGGCGCGGGTTATTGCCCGGAATTTCGGACAAATAGATTAAGAACTGAGGAACGATGGCCCAGAACGATCCTTTTGGATTTGTTGGACTTACCTACGACGACGTGCTGCTCCTGCCTGGACACACGGACGTCATTCCGAGCGAGGCAAACACCTCGAGCCGCTTCACTCGCCGCATCACCCTCTCTAAGCCTCTGATCTCTTCCGCCATGGACACCGTGACCGAAGCCCGCATGGCTATCGCCATGGCTCGCCAGGGCGGTATTGGCATTCTTCACCGCAACCTCTCTATTGAGGACCAAGCTGACCAGGTAGATAAGGTCAAGCGCTCTGAGTCCGGCATGATTACCAACCCGGTCACCACCACAGCAGAGGCAACTGTTGCTGAGGTTGATGGCCTGTGTGGTCAGTTCCGTGTCAGTGGTCTTCCTGTTGTGGATGCCGACGGCACTCTGGTCGGCATCATTACCAACCGCGATATGCGCTTTGTCTCTGATGCAGACAAGCAGCGTCTCACCGTGCGCGAAGTCATGACCCCGATGCCTTTGGTTACTGCACCTGTGGGTGTCTCTGCTGATGACGCTATTGCGCTGCTGGGTAAGCACAAGATTGAGAAGCTGCCCATTGTCGATGGTGCAGGCAAGCTCACCGGTTTGATCACCACCAAAGACTTTGACAAGTCCGAGAAGTACCCTGACGCCACCAAGGACGACGCAGGCCGTTTGCGCGTCGGTGCCGCTATTGGTTTCTTCGGAGACGCCTGGCAGCGTGCGGAGGCACTCCGCGATGCCGGCGTGGACGTCCTTGTTGTCGATACCGCTAACGGTGACTCCGCTGGTGTGCTGGAGATCATTAAGAAGCTCAAGAGCGACCCTTCCTTTGCGCACATCGATGTGATTGGTGGCAACGTGGCAACCCGTTCCGGTGCACAGGCACTCGTGGACGCGGGTGCTGACGGCATCAAGGTCGGTGTTGGTCCCGGTTCTATCTGCACCACTCGTGTTGTAGCTGGTGTGGGTGTTCCTCAGGTCACCGCGATCTGGGAGGCCTACCAGGCTGCTGGTCCTGCTGGCGTTCCTGTTATTGCTGATGGTGGCTTGCAGTACTCCGGTGACATTGCCAAGGCACTTGTTGCCGGTGCTGAGTCCGTGATGCTGGGTTCCTTGTTCGCTGGTTGCGACGAAAGCCCTGGCGACCTGGTCTTCGACAACGGCAAGCAGTACAAGAGCTACCGCGGCATGGGTTCCTTGGGTGCTCTGCAGACCCGCGGCGAGCGCACCTCGTATTCCAAGGACCGCTACTTCCAGTCGGACGTCCCCAGCGATGACAAGCTCATTGCTGAAGGTATTGAAGGCCGCGTTGCCTACCGTGGACCTCTCTCTGCTGTGGCACACCAACTTGTTGGTGGCCTGCGCCAGTCCATGTTCTATGTGGGCGCTCGCACCATTGCTGAGCTTCGCTCGAACGGTAAGTTCGTGCGCATCACTGCGGCTGGACTCAAAGAGTCCCACCCGCACGACATCCAGATGGTTGTCGAAGCACCGAACTACCGTAAGTAATACAGAAAGAACGTCTGGGGAACCACAGTGACTGAAATTGAGATCGGGCGCTCAAAGCGTGCTCGCCGCGCCTTTGCCTTCGATGACATCGCTGTTGTCCCTAGCCGTCGCACCCGTGACCCTCAGGATGTGTCTGTCAGCTGGGGTATTGATGCCTACCAGTTCGAGATTCCTATCCTGGCTGCCCCCATGGACTCCGTGGTCTCCCCCGAGACCGCTATTGCCATGGGCAAGCTCGGTGGTGTGGGTGTTCTGAACCTCGAGGGTCTGTGGACTCGCTACGAGAACCCCCTTCCTGTTCTGGCAGAGATTCGTTCTCTCCCTGCTGCTACTGCAACCAAGCGCATGCAGGAGCTCTATGCCGAGCCCATCAAGGCGGAACTCATCACAGCGCGTCTGGCCGAGGTTCGCGCCTCTGGCGTGACCGTGGCCGCTGCGCTGTCTCCTCAGCGCACCCAGGAGTTCTACCAGACCGTGGTGAGTGCTGGCGTGGACCTGTTCGTAATCCGCGGCACCACCGTTTCTGCAGAGCACGTCTCTAAGGAGACCGAAGCTCTGAACCTCAAGAAGTTCATTTATGAACTCGACGTTCCTGTCATTGTTGGTGGCGCAGCCACCTACACCGCAGCCCTGCACTTGATGCGCACCGGTGCTGCTGGTGTTCTGGTCGGCTTCGGTGGCGGTGCTGCTTCGACCACCCGTGCTTCTTTGGGTATTCACGCTCCGATGGCTACCGCCATTGCGGACATCGCAGGTGCTCGGCGCGACTACATGGACGAGTCCGGTGGACGTTACGTTCACGTCATCGCAGATGGTGGCCTCGGCACCTCTGGCGACGTGGTGAAGGCAATCGCGTGCGGTGCTGACGCCGTCATGCTGGGTTCTGCGCTTGCTCGTGCGACTGACGCTCCTGGTGGCGGTTGGCACTGGGGCCACGAAGCACACCACGGTGAGCTTCCTCGCGGTAACCGCGTGCACGTAGGCCAGGTTGCTCCTCTTGAACAACTTCTCTTCGGCCCTGCAGATGTTGCAGACGGCACCTCGAACCTTGTCGGTGCTCTGCGCCGCTCGATGGCCACCACTGGTTACTCCGATCTCAAAGAGTTCCAGCGCGTGGAGGTTGTTGTTGCTCCCTACAGCGCAGGTTCCAGCGCCGCTGCCACCGCACCAGTAGTCGACCCCACTCTCTAACAATGACTGACACCGCTTCCACACAGGGCGCGCTCAATGCACACTCGCGTGCTGAAGCGCTGGCCGCCATGGAGGCCGAAGAGCTCGACATCCTCATTATTGGTGGCGGCATTGTTGGTGCTGGGTGTGCTTTGGATGCAGCTACTCGTGGATTAAACGTCGGTGTGGTTGAAGCACAAGACTGGGCAGCGGGAACCTCGAGCCGTTCCTCCAAGCTCGTACACGGCGGTATTCGTTACCTCGAGCAGCTGGACTTCCATCTCGTTCAGGAAGCGCTCACCGAGCGGGGTCTGCTTTTGCAGCAGTTGGCTCCCCACCTGGTCAAGCCCATTCGTTTTCTCTACCCCGTGGAGCACCCCATTTGGGAACGTGCCTATGTGGGTGCAGGCATGCTGCTCTATGACATCTTTTCTTATGCCGGTGGCCGACGCCCGGGCGTGGGACACCACCGTCACCTGAGCAAGCGCCAGATTGGCTTGGCAGCACCCAGCCTGCGCTCCTCCGGCATCATCGGTGGCATGAGCTACTACGACGGCCGCGTCGATGACGCCCGTTACGTGGTCAACCTGGTTCGCACGGCGGTCGCCAACGGCGCCCTCGCAGCGAACCGCACCGAAGTGGTCGGCTTCTTGCAGAAGAAGGGCCAGGTCATTGGCGTTACGGTCAAGGACCTAGAAACCGGACGCGAATTCCCCATCCGCGCCAAGCAGGTCATTAACTCCACGGGTGTGTGGACCGGAACCACCCAGGAGCTTGTCCACGATGGCGGCACGCTGCGCGTGCGGGCATCGAAGGGAATCCACATTGTGGTTCCGCGTGATCGCTTCAAGTCGGTCATGGGTCTGCTGCTCCGCACTGAGAAGTCCGTTCTCTTTGTAATTCCCTGGGGACGTCACTGGATCATTGGCACCACGGACACCGACTGGACCTTTGACAAGGCGCATCCTTCGGCGACCGCCACGGATATTCAGTATGTGCTCGACCACGTCAACGCCGTACTCGATGACCCCATCACCCACGATGACATCGAGGGTGTGTATGTGGGCCTGCGTCCATTGCTGGCCGGAAACTCTGAGTCCACTACCAAGCTCAGCCGTGAACACGTTGTGGTCAAGCCCAAGCCTGGCCTGGTGCTCATTGCTGGCGGTAAGTGGACTACCTATCGCGTGATGGCCAACGACGCGGTGGATGCTGCCGTCTCCGAGCTGAACGCTTTGGCTGGTGAAGGTTCTATCCCTGCCAGCGTGACCGCGTCGGTGCCCCTGCTGGGTGCTGCCGGATACAAAGCTTCATGGAACCGTCGCACCCGCACTGCTGCGCGTGCAGGTTTGCCCAAGTCCGTCGTGGAGCACTTGCTCAACCGCTACGGCTCAATGGCAGATGACCTGCTCGCCATCATTGCGGCAGATCCCAAGCAAGCAGAATCTCTGCCTGGCAACCCTGACTACCTCCTGGCTGAAGTCACCTATGCGGTGACCCACGAAGGTGCTCTGCACATCGAAGACGTGCTGTCCCGTCGCACGCGTTTCACTATTGAAACGCGTGACCGGGGCCTCGAAGCAGCACCTGTCGTGGGAAAGATCATGGCCAAGTTGTTGGGATGGAATGCTGCCACCGAAAAGGCTCAGGTCAAGAACTTCCGACTGGGCATCGAAGCGGAGTTTGCTGCCGAGCAGCAAACCTCTGATGAAGCAGCTAACGCTATTCGCATGTCCGTCCCCTCGATAACGGAGATGCCGGTCTAATGCTGCGCACTGCTCTTAAAGTTCGGTGGATTGCCTTTCTGCTCCTGGTGATGGGAGCTGCAGCTGCGTTTGCGTGGCTGGGTCAATGGCAGCTCGAACGCGCCATCATTGCCTCGCAGCCCATTGATGCTGAATCCGAGACGATCATTCCTTTGGTGGAGTTACAGGTTCCCGGCATTGCTCCCTCAGAGATTGCTTCCGGTCACATGACCGAAGTCACGGGTTATCTCTCCCCCGATTCCTATACCGTGCTGACCGGTCGTCTCAACTACGGAGAAGCTGGGTACTGGCTCGTGGGACGCTTCATCACCGAAGAAGGCTCACTGCCGATTGCGCTCGGCTGGGCTGCTCAGGAAACTGAAGTGCTTTCTGTGATGGATGAGCTCAATGCCTCTCCCGTGACCGAGCCTGCTGTGGTGACTGGTCGCTTTATGCCCACCGAGGCACCTGTGGTTCCCGAAGGGGAACAAGGTCCCTTTGTGGAGAGCACGCTGTCTGTGGCATCCCTTGTGAACCTGTGGCCAGACTTTGCTGGTCCGGTCTATGAGGGTTACCTCGTGGCCGATGTTGCCCCTGCTGGGTTGGACGTGATTGAGTCCATTCCGCCCATGAATGAGGGCTCCGTGAACTGGCTCAATATCTTCTATGCCGTTGAGTGGGTTGTCTTCGCTGGCTTCGCGTTCTTCATCTGGTGGCGTCTGGTCAAGGACGCCTACGAGCGAGAACTCGAAGAAAAAGCACAGCTTGAGGCGAACTAAACTAGAGCCATGCCTTTAGCCCCTCGCGCCGCAGATATTCCTCGCATTCCGAAGGCTCTGAAGTTCTACAAGGTGATGTCCTACATCACCGGTACTTTCCTTCTTCTGCTGGTGGCAGAGATGATCTTGAAGTACTGCATCGACTACCGCAGCAATACTTTTGTTGCCCCCAACGGCATGATTGATCCCGCCACCGGCGACTTCATCTTCCTTGAGCCCGGCTATGAGATTGAACTCTTTGGCCCACAAGGCTTCTTGGCTCTTGTTCCCAACGACAGCGTTGAGGCCATCAACCTCTCTATTGGCATCTTGGTTATCCACGGCTGGCTCTATGTTGCCTACCTCTTCGCCGGCTTCCGCATCTGGTCCATGATGCGCTGGAACGCCGCCAAGCTGTTCATCATTGCCCTCGGTGGAATCATCCCCGGACTGTCCTTTGTCGTTGAGCACTTCTATGCCAAGCAGGTTGTGGCATTCCTGGCAACTCAAGACGCCTCATCTTCTTCACCAACCCCCACCCCAGCAAAAGGAGAGGCCGCGTGACGCAGCCCCAGCCCGTACTCGTCGTTGACTTCGGCGCCCAGTACGCACAACTCATTGCCCGCCGCGTTCGCGAAGCTGGTGTGTATTCCGAGATTGTTCCTCACTCCATCTCTGCTGCTGAGGTAGCTGCAAAGAACCCCGTGGGCATTGTGCTCTCCGGTGGTCCTTCCAGCGTCTATGAGCCTGGCTCCCCTTCTCTGGACCCTGCGATCCTGGAACTCGGCATTCCCGTCTTTGGTATTTGCTACGGCTTCCAGGTGATGGCTCAGGCTCTCGGTGGAACCGTTGCTCAGACCGGTGGCCGCGAATACGGTGCCACCGACATGGCCATCAAGGCTGACCACGCTCTTGTGGGCGGCCAGCCCACCACTCAGACTGTCTGGATGAGCCACGGCGACCAGGTCGCCACCGCTCCTGCCGGCTTCACTGTCGTTGCCTCGACGGAAGCAACCCCGGTTGCTGCCTTCGCCAACGACGAACGCCGTCTCTACGGCGTTCAGTGGCACCCTGAGGTCAAGCACTCTGAGTTCGGACAGAACACGCTGGAGAACTTCCTGCACAAGTGTGCTGGGCTTCCTGCGGACTGGAACAGCGAAAGCGTCATTGAGACCCAGGTCGCTTCTATCCGTGCTCAGGTGGGCACCAGCCGCGTCATCTGCGGCCTTTCTGGCGGTGTTGACTCCGCTGTGGCGGCAGCCATTGTTCACAAGGCTGTGGGCGACCAGCTGGTCTGTGTCTTTGTTGACCACGGTCTACTGCGTCAGGACGAACGCCGCCAGGTTGAAGAAGACTACGTCAAGGCCACCGGCATTCGCCTGGTGACCGTGGACGTGCGCGAGCAGTTCTTGAACGCACTGGCCGGAGTCAGTGACCCTGAGACCAAGCGCAAGATTATTGGCCGTGAATTTATTCGCACCTTCGAGCAGGCAGAACGTGACCTCATGGCCGAAGCTGCTGCCGATGGTGAACCCATCAAGTTCTTGGTTCAAGGAACCCTCTACCCTGACGTAGTGGAATCTGGTGGTGGCAGTGGAACTGCCAACATCAAGAGCCACCACAACGTGGGTGGTCTTCCTGATGACCTGCAGTTTGAACTGGTCGAGCCCCTGCGGGCACTATTCAAGGATGAGGTCCGTGCCATTGGTCGCGAGCTAGGTCTCCCCCACGAAATCGTGGGACGCCAGCCCTTCCCTGGTCCCGGTCTCGGTATTCGTATCGTGGGTGAGATCACTCAGGAACGTCTGGACCTGCTTCGCGAAGCAGATGCCATCGTGCGTCACGAGCTGACCGCTGCGGGCTTGGATGACGAGATCTGGCAGTGCCCTGTTGTTCTCCTTGCTGACGTGCGCTCTGTGGGCGTCATGGGAGATGGTCGCACCTACGGTCACCCCATCGTCTTGCGCCCTGTGTCCTCAGAGGACGCCATGACCGCAGACTGGACTCGTTTGCCCTACGACCTGCTTGCCAAGATCTCTAACCGCATTACCAATGAGGTTGCTGGCGTGAACCGCGTCGTGCTGGATGTCACCAGCAAGCCACCAGGAACTATTGAGTGGGAGTAATCCCCACGACGTAGTGCCCAGACCGTCAGGTCTGGGCACTACGTGGTTAAGTGGTTTGTCTGGTGCGGCGGCGAGTGAGTACAAAGCCGAGTGCCATGAGAGCGAAAGCCAACAAAGCAATCTCTCTGGTTGCCTGTCCAGTTTGTGCAAGCCGATTTTGCTCGAGTGTTTTGGGGTCAATACTCGAGGCACCCATCAGCTCCCCTGAGGCGTTAATTTCAAACCAGGTTGTGCTGGAGACCTGATACCCGAGATAGTTTCGCCCTGACAGCGTGAGGGAATGCCAACCAGCTTCGAGGCCTGTGGGAATCACGGCATTACCGAGAATGGTTCCGGCAGCACCTGACGTCCCTGAAGACAGCACGCGTGGAGTTGAGCGAACTACGAGATCCCAGGGGGAACTGGGCTCCAGCCCAGTACTGGAGAACTCAGCCGAACCCCCAGCAACAGGGTCACCCACCACTACGGCAATCACGATCTCTAAGGTCACGTTAGAGGCAGCGGGAGAAATCGGTTTCATTGCTGCAGTTGCCAAGCTGGGAGTACTCGTGCCAATAGTGTTCGTAGCTGTCACCGTAAAGGTGTAGTTCACGCCATTGGTCAGGCCCGTGATGTCACAGGTCGTGATGGGAGCTAGAACTGTGCAGCTGGCACCGCCTGGCAAAGCCGTGGCGGTATAGGAAACAAGTGCGCGACCACCGGTCATGGTGGGCGCGGTCCATGCCAGTGCTACCCCGTTGTCACCGGCAACGCCCGTCACCCCAGAGGGCGCTGCAGGCGCAGTAACAAATGTTGCCGTCTGAGCAGAGGTTGAAGGCCCCGCTCCCGCTGCGTTCACCGCACGGATCAGCAGGTCATAACTGACCCCGGCTGAGAGACCCGTGATGCGCTGGGGGGCTGATGTAGAAACAGAGCCAAAATCAAACCAGTGAGCACCGTTATCCACGGAGTAGTCATACCGAGTTATTGCGCTTCCACCGTCAGAGGTGGGTGGGCTGAAACTGGCCGCTAAGTACCCATTCCCTGGTGTCAGCGAGGTAAAGGTTGGAGCGCCCGGAGTGGTCAGTGGTGTGACGGAATCTGATGCGATGCTGGCATTGCTTTCCCCCACGGTTGCAAAAGCTGCTGAGCGTGCTGTCACCGTGAAGGTGTAAGCCTGCCCGTTTGTCAGTCCGGGCACAAAACAGATAGTCGAAGGAGCAGTTGCCGTGCAGGTGTGCCCGCCGGGGTTAGAAGTTGCTGTGTACGAAGTGAGCGCAGTACCACCTGTGTTTGTGGGAGGCATCCATGTAACCAACACCGATTCATCACCAGCAAGCACTTGCACTGCGGTCGGTGCGCTTGGAAATGTGCGGGGAACATACATGGCAGAGGGCGAACTCACAAAGAGTGAGACGCCTGCGGAGTTAGTTGTCTTCACTGTGAAGGTATAGGAAGTACCGTTGACAAGATTAGGAACAGTGCAGGATGGATCAGATACTAAAGACGTCACTGCAGCGCAGGTGGATCCTCCTGGGCTAGCAGTAACCTCATAGCCAGTCACATTGAGGCTGCTTTTATTGGTCCACGACACTAGTGCTGATTCGTTTCCTTCGACAGCCACTGGAATGCCATCAATCACTTCAGTCGGAATCACCCTCGGGGTTACTGTGACAGCAGTACTTGCTGCACTCGTACCCAATGTATTTGTAGCGGTGACTGTGAGCGAATATGACTGCCCGGTTGTTAGACCTGTAACGGTACAGCTGCGTTCGGATGCCGTTGCCGTGCAAGTTTTTGAGTCAGGACTTGAAGTAACGGTGTAACTCGAGATGGAAGTGTTTCCACTATTTGTTGGGGCTACCCAGGTAACTGTCGCGCTTGTGCCACTTGCTGTAGCACTTGGTGAGGTTGGAGGACCTGGAAATCCGCAACCTACACCTGTTGGGTCTTGCCACAGTAAGAAGGGATAGCCACTGTTCATCCCTGTGCACATTCCCCAGATGCTATTTGTGGCGTCATAAACAGCCCACCCGTTAGTAATCTTCCAGTTCCCGCCGCTAGGGCCAAAAGTGGAGAAAGACTTCATTTCAGCTGTAGTTTTGCCAGCTACAACACTCGCTGTTACAGCCGGGGTACTTGTTCCAAAAAGAGACTGGCCAGAGGAGGTCGTATCCCAGAAGTTCTTGCCGGTAAAGGGAATGGTAGTTCCAGATGCAAATGAAGCATGGTTAAGCGATGTTCCAACAAATCCACCTTTTTCCGAAGTCCCAGTTACTAAACCCGTGGAATATGAATTCTTGATTGTTGTGGTGGAGTCATACAACAAATTCCTGCCAACAAGTCCGCCAACGCTATATTGTCCCGTGACAGCTCCGGTGGCATAGGAGTCGATAATTTTCCCGCTCTCATTAACGCCCACCAGTCCACCAACCACAGCGTTCGTCACACTCACTGAAGTGCTAGCCCAAGACTTTTCGATAGTGCTACCTACAGCGTTGATGGCAACCATCGCAGCCGCATAGGTTCCCCTTGAGGTAACGCTTCCACCTGAAACTGATGATGCGGAAATAGTGCCCTGATTATTTGAAACTAACCCTGCTGTTCCAGTACCTCCTGTCACCGAATTCACCACCAGATTGAGTCCTGTGAGCAGAGAAAGAGGGCCAGTCACCCTGAAGAGACCTACATAATCAACGTTGCCTTCAATCTTGAGATTAGTAATCCGAAAGTTCTGCCCGTAATAAGTTCCAGAAAACAAGTAAATGGGAGTCCAGGAAGTAATGCTTTCCAAATTGATGTCATTGGTTTGTTCGAAATACTTCCCAACTGTTCCGCAAGGGTACAGTGCTGAAAGTTGGGCAGGTGTGGAAACTTTCCAAGGATCTGACGAGGTTCCTGTACCTCCTGCAAAATCAGTGCTGCAATTCACTGCATTAGCCGGGGTCCCGATTCCAACTATCGGACTCGCAAGAACACCTAAGGCCGCGACGACAGCGAGCATCTTGCGGGAAGCTAAACCGCTAAGCCGAGTGGCCTTTTTCTTGAGCCTGCCGAAAAGTTTGCTCTGGGTACTGCCCCCCTGGCGCGCGTATCTGGTTCGCACCACAGCCCCTTCCGCGTAAACCAAAATACTAAGGTTACCTTAGTACTAAAGTAACCTTAGTAGATTTCGCTTATGCGGAAGCTGAGAGTCCCTCAACGTGAGTGGTGAGGGCTAGATGCTCTTGATCATCCGATCAATGTGAGCCTTGGTAACCATGCGGTCAAGCTTGGAACCTTCGAGGTTCGCCTGTCCTTGTGAGCGACCGCCTTGCCAGACAGCAAGCCCGCTCGTGGAGAGCGCAATGCTCACAGTGAGAGAAGTGAGTGCGGGATTCTTAATGAAGTAGGTCTTGGGAATCTTGCCCAACTCAAGCGTGAACTCCGTCACCTTCTTCTTCTTGAAGTCTGAGATGAGATGCTGGAGCAGGGCAACATTCAATTGCGCTTGGTCAACAAAGTCGCGGCCGTGCTGGTGTTCGGCAAGATAGGCAACCTCACGTGATGCCACGGGGTAGTTTACGAGAACTCCCCAGCCACCCATCACGACAAAGCCCTTGTTTACTGCAGTGATCCAGGCGCGAAGGCGTGCTTCCGGATTCTGAGCTGCGTTGTTGACTGCCTCTGCAACGTCAGAAATGAAGCGGGTGTAAACCCAGACCAGGGTCTCTGCAAGAAGTTCATTCCTGCTGCCGAAGTGGAAGTTGAGCAAACCGTCAGATACACCAACTGCTTCACACATCACCAGGGCATTGAACGAGGTGGGGCCAATTCGCGCCACATCATCGACCGTGACGAACAACATCTTCTCGCGCGTGGTGGGTTCAGGGTTTGTGCCGAAGCGGAGCCAAAAGCTCTCATCAAGAACCCGATCAGGCGGAGTCTGCGGATCGAGGACGGGAACCAGCTTGGAATGCCGCGATACGGCTTTCTTCTTGGCTGGGCTCATGCATTTAGCCTAACCGGAGAAATCTCTCCGCTGATTGTTCACCCAAGTTAAAGAGGTCACCCCCTGGGCCGAAGCCCAGGGGGTGACTACTTCAGTGCATTTACTGTTTAGGACTTACCCTCAACAGCGGATGCCCATACTGGAACGTTTACATCGTTGTACTTGTAGATACCGATGAACGCGGAGGATGGGTCATTCTTAGCGTTGAAAGGACCAACCGAAGATGGACCCTGGTACTGGATGTCGTCGCCGGCCTTGATCAGGTCAACACACTCAGCGTAGGTGGAGCACTTGGTTCCACCGTTAGCACCCGATACAGCAGCCAGGTTTTCCTGGATTGCTGCAGGAGTGGTTGCGCCACCCTTGGTTGCAGCAAGTGCTGCAAGGACGGTTGCGTCGTAGGACTCTGCAGCGTAGCTGAAGTCAGTGAGCTCTTCGCCCTGAACGTCAGACCAGTACTTGCCGAGGAGTGCCTTCAGCTCGTCCGAAGGAGCTGCACCAGGAATGGTTCCCTGTGCGCCTTCGAGGGTGCCTGCTTCAAAGTCCTTCTCGAAGGATCCGGTGTTTCCATCGGTGAAGTAGGTGTTAGCCATGTCCCAACCCTGAGCTACGAGCTCGGGGATGATTGCCTTGGTCTCGTCGAATGCGACAACTACGAGTGCGTCAGGCTGAGTAGCCAGAGCAGCAGTTACCTCGGAGGAGAAGGTGGTCTGAGCAGGAGGGAACTCCTGGCCCTTACCGGTTCCACCGTAAACAACGGTTCCGCCAGCTTCAACGATGGATGCCTCGGTCGAGTCACGAAGACCGGTTCCGTAGGAGTCGTTGAATACGAGGAATGCAACCTTCGAGTTTCCGTCACCGGTGATCAGCTGACCGAGAGCAGAGCCCTGTACGGTGTCTGGTGGTGCAGTGCGGAAGTAGAAGGGGCTGTAGCCGGAAAGGGCTGCAGAGGTGTTAGCAGGAGAGATCTCTACGATGCCAGCCTCGGTGAACGAGTCAACAACGTTAAGAGATACGGAGGAAGAAGCTGCACCAAGTACAACCGATACCTTCTGCTTGATGAGGTCTTCTGCCGAAGCGGTAGAAACAGACATGTCGCTCGAGTCACCGGAGTCGGTGCTGTAGAGGCAAGCGTCTGAACCGTTTACGCCACCAGCTGCGTTGATGTCTGCAATAGCAAGACCAACACCAGCGATTTCGGGTGGGCCGAGGAAGGCGAGTGAACCAGTGATGGGCAGGAGGGTTCCTACCTTGAAGGTGTTGTCGCTAGTGCTGTCGGCTGCACAGTCGGCTGCAGCAAATGCTGAGTCGGTTGCGCCACCGTCGGTTGATCCGCTTGCACAGCCAGCCAGCACGAGTGCTGAGGTTGCTGCGAGAGCAAGACCACCGAGTGCACGAGTGCGGAGAGAAATTTCTCGCATGGTACTCCTTGGTGATAATTGTGATCAGAGCACGACGACGTGCTCTGTTGTATTACCAAACTAGGCGTTAGATGTTTCCTGAGACAACATTTCCGGGTTACAACTAGGTAACAAACTGTTTGATACCGAAAGATTGCGCAACAAAAGGCCGCAGAAACGACTATTTCCTGCGTGAAATGCGTAAAAAGTGCGTAACGCTACTTCTTTGTGGCTTCGACGGTCTTGCCGAAGTAGGCAACACCGGTAGTGGCATCGTAGTTAATCTGACCTGCAGGGCCGGTGTAGTTGATGGGTTGCTTGTCAGCAACAGCAGAAACACACATGCCGTAGCTGGTGCAGGGGAAGCCGGTCTGCAGGGTGACGGCAATGAGGCCCTGAGTAATCGAAGCGCCGCCGTCATCCTTGGAGACGGTGGCAGCCAGGATCGATGCGATAGCGAGGTCATAGGCTTCTGCGCCGTAACCAAGTTCACTCAGGCTGGGGTCAGAACCCTTGAGGCGAGCAGAGAGTGCGTCATCTGGGGTGATCATTTCCACAGCAGCACCCTTGGGGGCGTTCTTTGAGGTGGCAATCGAGATGATGGCGACATTGCTGTCGTTCTTTGCGACCAGTTCTTCCAGGGTTGCAACAACGGTTGCCGACGCGGGAGCAATGATGACGTCCACGCCGCGCGCGACGAGGTCATTGAAGCTTGCTTCGGTTGCTGCGGGGTCGCCGTCACCAGCGTTGCGGTGGAGAACTTCAACAGGAACCTCGTTGTAACCACCCTGCTCGTTGACTTCCTGAGCAGCGAGGTCAACACCAGCGGCCTGAGCTGCCGAGTAAGCAGCAAGGTCACCCGAGACGGGAGTCATGTCACCGATGCGCAGGATGCCATCGCCCGAAGCCTTGACGGGGGTCGGGGTCGCAGTGGGAACCACTGCGGAACCGCCTGAGCAGGCAGCCATTCCGAGTACTACTGCACCGGCAACAAACACGGTTGCAATCTTGTTGAATCCCACGGTAATCCTTTTCGTCAAAGCAACTTACGGCTCAACAGTACCGACCCCAGCACCTGTTCTCGCTGATGGCACGCGCTCTATTCGATAGTGAGCTCTTCGGCTGCGCGGGCAAGCCTGTTCGCTTTGCCATGGCGCAGCATGTCTGTGGTGAGCACGATCAGAGCCACCCAAATGATGAAGAAGCCAACCCAGCGAACCGGTGGCATGGGTTCGTGCAGCACAAAGACAGCCATCAAGAATGAGAAGACGGGGGTGGAGTACTGAATCAAACCGATTGCCGTCAAGGGCAAACGGCGAGCACCGGCACCAAACATAATCAGGGGAACAGCGGTGACAACACCAGCGGATGCCAAGAGCAGGGTGTGAGGAACGCCATAACCAAAGAAGGTCAGTCCCACCACATTAGAGACAATGATCAACTGGATGATCGCCACCGGCGTCATCCAGATGGTCTCAATGGTCAGACCACTGATGGCGTCGACGACGCCACCGGTGCGCTTCTTGATTAGGCCATAGAGGCCAAAGGATGCTGCCAGGGTCAGTGAGATCCAAGGAATCGTGCCGTAGCTAATGGTGAGGACAATGACGGCGATAAAACTGATGCCGACGGCAACCCATTGCGTGCGACGGAGCTTCTCGCGCAGCACCAGCACACCCAGCACTACGGTGACAATGGGGTTGATGAAATAGCCCAGGGAGGATTCCACAATCTGGTTGCTCAGGACCGCGATGATGAAAACTTGCCAGTTGATATAGATCAACACAGCTGCCACACCCAGGGTGAGCATGATCTTGCGCTGCTTCATAATCGCGAAGAGCTGCTTCCACTTCCTGGTTACTGCAATAAGGAAAGCGCAGAAGATCAAGGAGAAGAGAATGCGGTAACCGACGACCTCAAAAGGGGTGGCTGGTTCCAGGGTTAAGAAGTACAGCGGGAACAAACCCCACAGGCCATAGGCGCCAAAGGCATAGAGCAAGCCGGGGCGAGAGAGCTTCTCGGACACAGCAGAGGCACCGGGAGAAGACATAGTTCGAGCCTACTCCGGACAATCCTCAGGTAACCCCAGTGCTCGCCAATTACCTAATGCAGGATTATTATTGAACTAGTGGCGGGCAGTAGCCCTTAGAGCTTGGCAGTGATCCGGACGGTTCGCGAGCCAGGCTCACACTTTTTTAACCAACTGTGGCCCCGGAAAACCGGAGCCACAATTTGAGCTAAAAGAATTTAGCGAACAACAATTGCGAGAACGTCGCGAGCAGAGAGAACGAGGAATTCCTCGCCTGCGTACTTCACTTCGGTTCCGCCGTACTTGGAGTAGATAACCTTGTCGCCTTCGGCGATGTCCAGAGGAACACGGTTACCGTTGTCGTCAATGCGGCCGGGGCCTACTGCAACGACAACGCCCTCCTGGGGCTTTTCCTTGGCAGTGTCAGGAATGACGAGACCGGAAGCAGTGGTCTGCTCGGCTTCAACCTGCTTGATAACAATGCGATCTTCGAGCGGCTTGATGGCGACCGACACGGTTGACCTCTTTCTTGAACTAAGTATGGGATTAGCACCCGAACGTATCGAGTGCTAACTACGAGTGTACGGCGTGAACTAGCACTCGCGCAATGTGAGTGCCAGCTCAAGGATTGGTAGGTTTACAACCATGGAGAGTGCAGAACTACGCGAATTACTCACCCCGGAAGGGGTGGCGTTACTGGACTCTCTGCCCGCCTACACCTCCAACACTGATGTGTTGAAGATGGTCGCTCACCTGCGCAAAGACGGAAATTCCGCGTCATTAGTGGCCACTGCGCTCACTCAGGCAAAGCTGCGTGGAAAAGCGGGAGCTAAGTTCGGCGACTTTGCCCAGCGCATGTTGTTCACTGAAGCAGGTCTCGAGCAGGCCACCAGGCTTCCGGTAGCAGCCCTCCATGCCGGGCGCTATGTTCGCGCAGGGCTCACAAGCGTGGCCGACCTGGGCTGCGGCATCGGAGCCGATGCCTTGGCGTTTGCCGGAGCAGGCCTGCAGGTTCATGCCGTGGACGCGGATGAAGTCACTGCCGCCATCACAACCTATAACTTGGCGCCCTTCCCTGAAGCACGAGTGAGTCATGGCACAGCAGAAGAGACGGACCTCTCTGATGTGGAGTCCGTCTACCTCGATCCAGCACGACGAACTTCTGGTCACACCAACACCAACCGCTTAGCCAACTCAGAGGACTACTCTCCCTCGCTCGACTTTGCTTTCGGTCTGGCAGACAAACTTCCCACCGGCATCAAGTTGGGCCCTGGCTTTGACCGAGAGCAGATTCCTGACACCTGCGAAGCACAGTGGATCTCTGTCAATGGCGACGTGGTTGAAGTGGGTCTGTGGTTTGGCCCCCTCAAGCGGGATGGCATCTCTCGAGCTGCTCTCGTAATCCACAACGATGGCATGCACGAGTTGACCTCTGCGGCCGACTCGGAAGATGCCGAAGTCGGTGAACTAGGTAAGTTCCTCTATGAACCAGATGGTGCGGTCATTCGCGCACGGTTGATCGGCGACCTGGCCCGCAGCATTGGTGCCCACATGCTCGACGAGCACATTGCCTATATGAGCAGTGACGTTGAGGTGAGCACACCCTTTGCCAGCACTTTTGAAGTCGTTGAAGAGTTTGCTCTCGATGTGAAGGTGCTTGCCAAAGAGCTCAAGACGCGCGGCATTGGCACGCTCGAGATCAAGAAGCGGGGCGTGGACATTGACCCCGCAGAGTTTCGCAAGCGCCTGAGCCTGTCCGGAAAGAGCAGCGCGACGCTGTTCTTGACCAGGCTCGGCGAGCGCCGGGTGGCAATCCTTGCCCAACGCGTCTAATCAGTAGTTCTCAACACCTTCAGTTGAAGAGCTACTTCAACAGATAAACACATCTGGACTCGATCTCAGCAGCCGCAACCCTACGGTTGCCGGATGGTTCGTCGCAACGGGTACTGGAAGAAGCACACCACAAAAGAGTTACAAGCTCTTTTGCTGATGCTGGACGATCAAGGTTGGCGAATCAAAGATCCTCCAACGTACTATCGAGCATTTTGCCCTTGTCCTGAAAAGCATCAAACAGGTATTCATCTGACTCCCAGCAACCCTCACTATGCGAAAGATATGTTGAGATACTTAGAAAGAGCAACATGTTTCGTTTACCGGGGAAGGAAGTAGAAATGGAAACAGTACGTGTTTCGGTGAGTTTCTATGTCACCGGTGAAATGGATCTCGATAACCACCTCGACCAGGTCATGAGTGCATTGATGGATATCGAGGCTGCTGACCAGCGCATATCTGACTCTGACTATGTCGCCACCGTGAAGACCGGCTTCGTGCGAATCAATTCCTCAGCAACTGAGAGCACTTTCGACGAAGCAGCAGCGGTTGCCATGGCGACTATTCGTTCTGCGATCCATGCTGCCGGAGGTTTCACCCCTGGCTGGGAGAGCAACGACTATGTCGTGACTGGCAAAGAGACTGCCGAATATAACTTTGTGGAGCAACAGCTCATCAAGTGGTGACCCAAGCCGGCTAGCTACTACCAGCCGGTCTCCAAGACATGCTCCAGCATGTCCACGAAGTAGTCTGCAGACTCCTGAGTAACCACGAGTGGTGGTTTGATCTTGAGCACGTTCTGGTAATCACCAGTGGGCTGCATGATGACGCCGAGTTCCAGCAGACGATTACAAATAGCTTCAGTTTCTTCGGTTGCCGGTTCCAGAGTCTGGGTGTCTCGGATGAATTCCAAACCAAGGTAGAGACCTGAGCCATGCACTCTGCCCACGATGGGGTACTTCGCAGACAGGCTCTGCAAGCGCTGCTTGAGGTGAGTTCCCACTTTCAATGCGTTCTCCTGCAAGCCCTCATCCTTGATGATGCCGAGGATTGCTTTGCCGATCTCACTCGACACAGGTGAACCACCGGTGGAAGAAAAGAAGTAGCCCTGGGTGCGGTAACGGTTGGCAATCTCTCGGCTGGTAATCACGGCGCCGAGCGGATGACCGCCACCGATGGACTTTGCCACCGCAACGATGTCTGGAATAACGCCTTGCTGGTGGAAGCCCCAGAACCATTCACCCAAGCGTCCGAAGCCGACCTGGACTTCATCCGCAATGGCAAGACCGCCTTGCGCACGAACAGCGGCATATACCTGCTTCAGATACCCATCTGGCAGGGCGACGCCACCGGCGTTGCCAAAGTAGGACTCACTGATGAAGCCGGCGATCTGCTTACCTGACCGAGCAATGCCCTCAATGACCTCAACCGCTTCGGGGGCATACTTCACTGCTTCTTCATCGCGGTGAATACCGCGATAGGAGTTGGCAGCATCCACGGTGTGGATCCAGTCTGGTCTGGTGCTCAGCGCATTGGGGTTATCTGCAATAGAGGTTGACACCGCATCGCTGGCATAAGTCCAGCCGTGGTATTCCTCTTGCATGCAGACGATGTCGGTTCTGCCTGTGTATGCCATTGCCACACGCAGTGCGAGATCCACCGCTTCTGAACCTGAGTTCACGAAGAAGACAGTGTCGAGCTCAGGGGGAAGCGTCTCGGTGATCAGCTCTGCGTATTCCGTTATCGAGTGATAGTTGAAACGAGAGTTGGTGTTGAGCAAACGCATCTGGTTGGTCGCTGCCTCGACCACCTTCGGGTGGGCGTGGCCGACGGAGGCCACGTTGTTCACCATGTCGAGATAGACCCGACCGTTGACGTCCATCAGATATTCACGCCAACCACGTTCCATCTGCGGAGGGTGCTGGTAGTAGTGCTCTTGCACTTCGGCGAGAACTTTCTCACGACGCTCAAGCAAGTGGTCCGCTGCCGTTGGACTCAGATCAATTCCCAGAGCGTGCGTGGGATCACCCAGCAGGCTTCGCCATCCGAGTGCTAATTCCGCAGTGACCATGGCAGGAACATCGACCGAGTCATTAACCATGGCGACGGTGATAGCGGCACGTGCTGGCAGTGTTGTTCCCGCAATCAGTGCCGAACGGAACTCCACCGACTGGCCGCCAGCGGTAATCTTTACCACTCCAGCGGCTGTCTCAAGTTCATGCTTCGTGGAAAGCTCTGTCGCTTCGGCCAACCAGATGGTGGCGTGGGTGGGGATGGTCTCTGGGGTCTGTGGTGTGCGAGAAGGAGCACCGGTGAGCACGGGTTGCCATGCCGGAAGCACTGCGAGCTCTGCACCGCTGTCGAGAGCAGACAGGGCAGCATGCTCAAGAGTGGCTGCTCCCATCCACGCACCCTCATCATTGAGAGGCGAGGTGGTGCAGGCGTCCAGCAAGGTCACGTTAGTGAGGGCAGAAAGCAGATTGCCGCCGGTCCAAGCTGCAGTTTCTGCAGCACTGAGGCCCAGGTGGTGGCGAATGGTTGCTGACATCACTGCTGGTGGAACAGACAGAGCCTGGACCAAGATGCGCATTTCGCGGTCGAGCGCGTTGGTGGCATAGTCGTTGTCTTCATCAATGCGGCTCTGCTGGCGACCGCTGAGCACCAACACAGCACCGCGCTGAATGACCAAGGGCCAGAGCGCGTCGATCTCATCATCGCTGAGTGGACGAAGCGCATGGAATGCGGCGATGGCAGGCAAAACACTGAATGGCTCAACGCCATCGTGGTGAAGCATCGAAGACACTGTGGTGGCGATCTCTCCCACAGCCCATGAGCTGGCAACGTCACCAAAGTCGAGCACGGCGTCAGGGACTAATGAATCTTCCGGACACATCACATTGTCGTCGGTAATGTCGAAGTGGCCGAGCTGCTGAGGCAGGTTCGGGCCAACAGTGCTGAGAATCGGAGAAGTCATCTCGAGAGCCTGGTGGACGAGGTTCGTGACCTCGGCATCGGGTTCATCACTGAGAAGTTGTTCAATGACTTTCTCCGCATGGAGCAAGTTCCACTGCAGCACTCTGCCACTGGCCGAGTGAGAGAAGTCAGCGAGTCCGCTGCTCACCATTCCTGCAATCTCGCCCAAGCGTGCAATCGCATGCGGAGATAAGTATCCCGAGCCCATCAGGCTGTTGCCGGGTATGAACTTGATCACGCGGCCATGAATCACGCCTTGAGAGGTCTCGAACAGTGCTGACATTGCGCCGCTCTCACCCTCAACAATCGAAGGGATGCGCAGGTCTATCGTGCTGGCAAGGTGGGCGGCAGCCTCGTCTTGCATCTGGATTTCTTGCACGCTGAAAGCGGGGTTGCTGAGTTTGAGAACACCGAGAACTTCACCAGAATCTTGTCTGCGCAAAATGAAGTTCTGATCTTGCTGACTGCCCAGCGATGAAGCGGTCGTGACCACGCCAAAATGCTTCTCAACCAATGCCACAACCTCAGCCTCAGGAAGAGTGGGAGAAGGAAGCTCAGTCTGGCTGAAGTAGTCAAAGATGTCGGTATTCATTGCTTTACTATTCTGGTCTTCTCTTCGCTCAACCCCAAGCCATAAGAAATATACGTATGTAGCTTGGTCCCCTGCTTGAGTTCACTCTGCAGGAGTTAAAGATCAATACGTAATGGCCAAGATGGCTGTGAGCACGATTACGCCCGAGACAATCTCGACATAACCCAGAACAACACCCCACTGCGCGAGCTTCATGCCGCGCTGGTTTGTCTTCTTGATTTCTTTCAGCGCTTTGTTGCCGAAGAACACAGCAAGAACACCAACAACCAACAGCAGCACGCAGGCCACGGAGACAATTGCCCAGCCGTTAAAGCGGGCTAACTGAGCCTCAGCGTTGTTGGTGTTCACAGAACAAACTTAGTAGCCGTAGCTGTTGATGCCTGACGCCAGAACAATGCCGAAGAATGCGATGAGCAGAACAGCAACGAGGAGGCCCAGACCAATACCGATGTAACCGGTGATGAGACCAGCCAGTGCGAGGCCGTCTCCCTGCTCGCCTGTGCGACGAACTTCCTTGCGTGCCATGTGTCCGGTCACCACAGCAACGATGCTGGAGACGAAGGGCACCACGGTGAGACCAGCGATACCGGTCACGAGGGCAACGATAGCCAGAATGTTGGTCTTGGGAACTGCCACAGGCTCAGGAGTGACAACAGTCACAGGCTTGGCGGCTTTGGGGGTCTTGGGTGCAGCTTTTTCAGTCATAGTTCAATTTTAGTGAACATGGATGTCTGTAACTGGGAGTGTGCTGTCAGCTCCAAAGTTCAGTGAAGAAGGTTCGGCACCTTCCATGATGAGCTCAGACGCCAGCGCCGCAATCATCGCGCCATTGTCTGTGCAGAGGGAGAACGCAGGAATGCGCAGCTCCACCCCAGCCGACGTGGCACGCTGCCCAGCGACTTCGCGCAGGCGTGCATTCGCTACAACACCACCACCGAGCAAAAGCCTAGGGACGTCATAGTCCTTGCAGGCAGCAATCGCTTTACTGGTGAGCACATCGATGACAGCTTCACGGAAGCTTGCTGCCACGTCAGCGATGGGGATCTCTTCCCCGGCGTCTCTGCGCACCTCAACCCAGCGAGCAACGGCTGTCTTGAGCCCCGAGAAGGAGAAGTCGTAGCGGTGCTTCTCCATGTCCTTCGGAAGCGTCAGGCCACGGGGGAAGCGAATGGCCTTGGGGTCACCGTCTGCCGCAACGCGGTCGATCTGGGGACCACCGGGATAGGGCAGACCTAATATTCTGGCGACCTTGTCGAAGGCTTCACCAGCGGCGTCGTCGATGGTCTCACCCAAGAGTTCAACATCGCTGGTGAGATCACGAACAAGAAGCAACGAGGTGTGACCGCCTGAAACCAACAAGGCAATGGTGGGGTACTCGAGTGGGCCTTCTTCGCCGAGAACGTCAGCACCGACGTGACCCACCAGGTGGTTCACGGCATAGAGCGGCTTATTCAGAGACAGCGCCAGAGCCTTCGCTGCCCCAACACCCACCATCAGTGCACCGGACAAACCAGGGCCGCTTGTTACCGCGACAGCATCAAGGTCTTCGAGATTGATGCCCGCGGTGGCAACAGCTTCAGTCAGGGCTGGGCGCAAAGCTTCGAGGTGTGCGCGAGCTGCAACTTCAGGAACAACGCCGCCGTAACGGGCGTGCTCATCCATCGACGAGGCAATGACATTAGCCAGTAGTTCGCGACCGCGAACAATACCGATGCCGGTCTCATCGCAACTGGTTTCAATACCGAGGACTAAAGGAGCATCACGGTTCATCACAGATCAGCCCCTTTCTTCATGATTACGGCGTCGATGCCTTCGGGCTGGTAGTAGCCAGGACGAACAGCAATCTCTTCAAAGCCCAAGGATGCATAAAGCGCAATCGCGTGAGGGTTGTCAGCACGAACCTCTAGAAAGACTCGCTTTGCATCACGTGCTTCTGCTTCATCCAGCAGCGCCGTCATCAGACGGCGTCCGAGACCTGAGCTGCGGAACTCGGGCAGAACAGCAATGGTCTGAATATCGCCATCACCTGAGCCTCGGGGAGCCAGGAGCCCGGCATAACCAACAACAGAGGGCTCACCGCCCAGAACATCCGTGTGTGCTTCGGCGACGAGATAGAAACAGTTCCTGTCTCCGACATCTCGAGCCATAGCTTCCATGGACCAGGCTTCACCAGCGAAGACGGGAGTTTCAATGTCCATGATGGCGGGAACGTCATCAGTGGTGGCTTGACGCAACACGATGCTGTCGATCATTTCTGACCACCTCGCATCTCCTGCACAACCCGCTTGGGGCCGTTGCTCATGGTGACATCCGGCGAGCGCAGATAGAGCGCCTCGAAGGGGAGGAAGGGGCGTCCGGCAACCAACATACGCTCGGCCAGAACACCTAACCACGTGGCAGGAACTTCTGTGGCCTGAACATAAGCACTTTCGGTGACGATGTATTCACCGGGCTTCTGAATGGCTGGACCGTGTGCACGAATCGGGCAGCCTTCGTCATCCAGGCCGGTATAGAAACTCACATACTCTTCCTTGCGGCGAGCATCGGTGGTGACCACGACGTTGTTTTCAGGATTGGTATCCAAGAACTCAAGAGCAATAGCATCGTGGCTGTTCATGGGGAGCAGGATTGCCCCGCTGCCGAATGCGAACGCATCGGCGGCAGCAATCCCGACTCGAAGACCGGTAAATGGTCCTGGCCCCATGCCGACTGCAACGTGGGTCACCTCGTGAGATGCAATACCTGCTTCGGTGAGAACCTCATGGATAAAGCTGCCGATGATTTCGGCGTGACGCATGGTGTCGGGGGTGGAGCGTGCAGAAAGAACTACACCGTCTTTCACCAGAGCGATGCTGGTGCCGGCAGAAGTATCGATGGCAAGGATCAGGTTACTCACGCTGCTTCCCACCTTTCACCATGCCCAGTCAGAGTTACGATGCGGGGCTCAATGAGTTCCTCACCGAGTTCACCCGCATTGGCGCCCTCAGGGCGTTCAATGACGACGTCGAGCCACGAGTCCACGATGCCCTCGAGCATGCCGGCACCCCACTCGACCACAACGACAGAGTGAGCGAAGTCGATGTCGAGATCATCGAGTTCAACGGCGCTGTTCAAACGATAGGCATCCACGTGAACCAGAGGTGGGCCGTCAACCAGGCTGGGGTGTGTGCGAGCCAAGACAAAAGTGGGGCTGGTCACCGGACCGCGAACGCCGAGTCCTTCACCAATGCCACGGGTCAATGTGGTCTTGCCAGCACCGAGGGGACCGGTGAGCACCAACACATCGCCCGCACGCAGTGCCTTCCCCAGCTCAAGGCCGAGTTCGTGCATCTGGTCCGGATTCTCAATTGTGCGAGTTCCGAGCATTAGGCGTTCCCTACGTACTCATATTCGAGTCGGGTGCCAATCAGGCGCGTGACAATCTCATAGGCAATGGAGTTCGCAGCTGCAGCCCAGTCGTGAACCGAAGGCTGACCCAATGCTGGGTCACCAAAGAGGACTACGTGGTCACCCACAGCAACGGGGTCATCGCCCACGTTGAGCAGAAACTGATCCATCGCGATGCGACCAGCAACAGGGTAGGTTTCCCCGTTGAGTAATACTGGGCCATTCATGGAGGCATCTCGGTTGATGCCGTCGCCATAACCGAGGGGAATCAAAGCCAAAGTGTTCTCACCTGCTGTGCGGTGGAGATAGCCATAGCTCACACCGGTGTTCTCCGGAACGCGACGAACAGCCACCACTCTGGTTTCTAGTGTCATGGCAGGAGTGAGCCCGAACTGCTCTGGACGGAGCTCTTCAGTGGGGGCAATGCCATAGGCGGCAATACCGGAGCGCACCATGTTGAAGCGGGTTTCGGGCAGCGTCAGTGCTGCCAGTGAAGCGGCAAGGTGAACATACTTCGGTTCGAGCCCGGCGTCCTTGAGCTCAGAGAGACCGACTGTGAACACCTTGAGCTGCTCGAGATCATCAGCATCGGAGGTGTTGGAGAGGTGACTCATCACACCTTCAACATCCAGATCCCCAGAAGCATGAAGTTCTGCTGCGGTGCGCATGAAGTCAGCCCACTGCTCGGGACTGGAACCATTACGGCTCAGGCCCGTGTCGAGCTTGAGGTGAACGCGAGGAGTTTTGTGGGCACGGTGCCCAGCAGAAGCAATCGCGTTGAGCTGTGCGACGGAGACAGCACCCAGGGTGATGTCATTTTCGACGGCTTCATCAAAGGTTTCATCGGGTGCATGGATCCAACACAGCACAGGTGCCGTGATGCCTGCGTCCCGCAAGGTCAGCGCTTCGGCGATATCTGCAGTTCCTAGCCAGGTTGCTCCGCCGGCGAGCGCAGCCTTCGCTGCGGGCACCATGCCATGGCCATAGGCATTGGCCTTGACCACGATGAGGACGTCGTCAACACCGGTGATCTCATAGAGGCGCTTCACGTTGCCGGCGATGGCATCCGTGTTGACCTTGGCTATGCGGAATGGAGTGTGGCTCATGCGGCACTTCCTTCGGCAACGACGAAAGCAACGGCTGCGTTGGCATCGTGAGAGATGGAGAGGTGCACACTGTCGATGCCCTTGGAGCTGGCCATCTCTGCAGCAGCACCGGTTAGATCAAATGATGGCTTACCCAGTTCGTCCTTGACCACGACCATGTCGTGAAAGGTCATCGAACCAGAGCCGCCGAAAGCTTTGATCAATGCTTCTTTAGCGGCGAAGCGTCCAGCAAGAGAGTTCGCGGGAAGCTCACGCTCGGCATCAGTGAAGAGACGCTCCCCCAGCTTGGGCGTGCGTTCTAACGCCCGCGTGAAGCGAGCGATGTCGACAATGTCGACCCCCACTCCCAGAATCATGAGTGGCTATTCGACCGTGACCGACTTGGCCAGGTTACGTGGCTGGTCAACATCCAAGCCCTTGGCGTCTGCGAGCTCCATGGCGAAGATCTGCAGTGGCACCACCGCGAGGATGGGCTCAAACATGGGGTCGGCCAGAGGAATCTGGATGACCTCATCTGCATAAGGAAGTACAGCTGCATCGCCCTGCTCAGCAATCGCGATGACGCGAGCACCACGTGCACGAATCTCCTGGATGTTGGAGACAACCTTGGAGTGAATCAGGGCTGAACCGCGAGGGCTCGGAACAATAACGAACACGGGCTGTCCGTGGTCAATCAAAGCAATAGGACCGTGCTTGAGCTCACCCGCAGCGAAACCTTCAGCGTGGATGTAGGCAAGCTCCTTGAGCTTGAGAGCACCCTCGAGTGCGATGGGGTATCCCACGTGGCGACCCAGGAACAATACCGAAGGAGTGTCACTCATCCACTTTGCAAGCTGAGCAATCTTTTCACCGGTCTCGAGAACCTTGGTGACCTTGGCAGGCAGAGCCTGGAGGTCAGTAGCGAGACGGCGGAGTTCCTTCTCGGCCACGGTCTTCTTGGAACCTGCGATGTGCAGACCGATTAAGTAGAGCGCCGTGATCTGAGCGACGAAAGCCTTGGTGGAGGCAACAGCAACCTCAGGACCTGCGTGGGTGTAGACCACAGCGTCAGATTCACGAGGGATTGTTGCACCCTGGGTGTTACACACCGAGATGGTGCGTGCACCTTGTTCGCGGGCATACTTGACCGCCATCAAGGTGTCCATGGTTTCACCGGACTGGCTGATCGAAATGATCAGGGTCTCAGGGGTGATCACGGGGTCGCGGTAACGGAACTCGTGTGAGAGCTGAACCTCAACAGGAATGCGTGCCCACTGCTCAATGGCATAGGCGCCAACCATGCCGGCATAGGACGCCGTGCCGCAGGCAACCAAGATGATGCGGTTGATGCCGTTCAAAACAGCATCGCCCAGCTCGGTTAGTTCAGGAACCTCGACGAGACCATCCACGACGCGTCCGCGAACGGTGTTCGCCACAGCGTCGGGGTTCTCGGTGATTTCCTTCGCCATGAAGGAAGACCAACCGCCCTTGTCGGATGCAGATGCATCCCAGGCGATTTCATATTCTTCGATCTCGACAGGAACACCGTCGAAGTCAATGACCTCAACAGCGTCAGGCGTGATCGCCACAACTTGGTTCTGGCCGACAGCTGCTGCACGGTGGGTGTATTCCACGAATGCGGCAACGTCCGAGCCGAGGAAGTTTTCGCCGTCGCCCAAACCAATCACCAGGGGTGAGTTGTGGCGTGCAGCAACGATGAGGTGAGGTGCATCAGTGTGAACCGCAAGCAACGTGAATGCACCCTCGAGACGGTTGACTACCAGACGCATTGCCTCGCGCAGGTCACCGACCTCGCGGTAGACATCACCGAGGAGAACAGCTGCCACAGCAGTGTCCGTCTCAGATTCGAACTCGTAGCCCTTGGCGAGAAGTTCTGCCTTGATCTCAGCGAAGTTCTCAATGATGCCGTTGTGAATGAGGGCAAGCTTGCCGTCGTCACCCAAGTGAGGGTGGGCGTTCACATCGGTGGGTCCACCGTGGGTGGCCCAGCGAGTGTGGCCAATACCGGTGTGACCAGGAATGAGGGGGTGTGCCTGAAGCAGGTCAACCAAAGCCTGGAGCTTTCCAGCCTTCTTGGCGGTCTCGATAGTGCCGCCATCGGTCAGGATTGCAACACCTGCCGAGTCATATCCGCGGTACTCCTGACGCTTCAGACCGCCCAAAAGAACGGCAAGAGTGTCTTGCTGACCGACGTAACCCACGATTCCACACATAAGGCTTCCAGTTTAGTTCACGAGCGGCACAACGCCTGCGTAGGGCAGAATAGGCAAGTGAGTTCAATGCAAACGGGTGCCATCACCACGCACAGCACTCCCTTTGTGGAGATCTCTCGTGATGAATGGGCAGAACTCGCCCCCACCACCGCTTCTCCCCTCACTGAGGCAGATATTGAGAGCTTGCGTGGTCTGGGAGATCGCCTGAATCTGCAAGAAGTGGAAGATGTTTATCTTCCGCTGAGCAGGTTGCTCTCTATTTATGCCTCCGGTGCTCGTAACCTTCACCGCGACACCTCCAACTTCCTCGGCGAGCGCGCCACCACCACGCCGTTCGTGATTGGTGTGGCTGGATCTGTCGCAGTGGGCAAGTCCACCGTGGCCCGCCTGCTGCAGATGCTGATGGCGCGCTGGGAGGGAACTCCCCGCGTTGAGCTGGTCACCACCGATGGTTTTCTCTATCCCAACGCTGAGCTGGAACGCCGGGGCATCTTGGATCGCAAGGGATTCCCGGAGTCCTATGACCGCCGTGCGTTGCTGCGCTTTGTCAGCAAGATCAAGAGCGGTGCCGCTGAGGCCACCGCTCCGGTCTATTCCCACCTGAGCTATGACATCTTGCCCGACGAGAAGATTGTCGTTCGCCAGCCTGACGTGCTGATCGTCGAAGGCCTCAATGTCCTCCAGCCTCCCACCACAGGTGGTGGGCTAGCCGTGAGTGACCTGTTCGACTTCACTGTCTATGTCGATGCCCGCACGCAAGACATTGCCACCTGGTATCAAGATCGCTTCCTGTCACTGCAGCGCGGAGCATTCTCCGACCCTGATTCCTACTTCCACCGCTATGCCTCGCTCACCGAAGACGAAGCTCGTGAGACAGCTAAGGGCTTCTGGGAACGCATCAACCTTCCCAACTTGGAAGAGAACATTCGTCCCACCAGGTCCAGGGCAACCCTGGTGCTGCGTAAGGCAGCAAACCATGCGGTTTCGACCGTCTTGCTGCGCAAGATCTAGCGGCGAAGAGAATTAGAGCGCGAGCTCTGCCTTGACCACATCAGCGATGCTGTGTGCCAAGCGGTCTGCAGTTGCCTGATCGGCAGCTTCGACCATGACGCGAACCATGGGTTCGGTTCCGGAAGGACGCAACAAGACACGGCCTGTGTCTGCAAGTTCAACCTCAGCGGCTGCAACAGCAGCATCAATTGCTGCGTTGCCGCCTAAGGCGCGGTGATCAACACCACGCACGTTGACAAGAATCTGTGGGTAGACGGTCATCACCGAGGCAAGCTCAGCAATGGTCTTGCCGGTGCGAGCCATTTCAGCGACCAGGTGCAGACCAGTCAAGATGCCGTCACCGGTGGTGGCGAAGTCGGTCATGATGACGTGACCGGACTGTTCTCCGCCCAACGAGGCGTCGTGTTCTGCCAAGCCTTCGAGGACGTAACGGTCTCCGACTGCAGTCTGGATGACCTTAATGCCGTGCTTGTTCATGGCTTTGTGAAGACCGAGGTTGCTCATCACGGTGGCAACGAGAGTGTCGTTCTTGAGGCGACCACGTTCTTTCATCGACAGCGCCAGGATGGCCATGATCTGGTCGCCATCAATGACGTTGCCCTGAGCATCCACAGCCAAGCAGCGGTCAGCATCACCATCGTGAGCAATACCAATGTCAGCACCGTGAGCCAGGACAGCTGCGGCCACCACGTCGAGGTGGGTGGAGCCCACACCGTCGTTGATGTTGAGACCGTCTGGGTCTGCGGCAATAACGGTGACCTTCGCACCAGCGTCGGTGAAGACTTCAGGTGAGATGGCGGAGGCAGCACCGTGAGCACAGTCCAACACCACGTGCAGACCGTTGAGCTTGTTGGGCAGGGTGCCGAGCAGGTGAATGACGTAGCGGTCTTCTGCATCTGCGAAGCGACGAATGCGCCCAACCTCGCCACCAGTGGGAAGCAGGTGATCGGCGTCGAGCGAAGCCTCGATGCGGTCTTCGACCTCATCAGGGAGCTTCGTTCCGCCGAAGGCAAAGAACTTGATGCCGTTATCGGGAGCAGGGTTATGGGAGGCCGAGACCATCACACCAAAGTCTGCGCCGATGGAGCTGACCAAGAAGGCAGCTGCAGGCGTGGGAATCACGCCCGCATCCAACACATCGATGCCTGAGCTGGCCAGGCCAGCAGACAGCGCAGCAGTGAGGAACTCACCAGAGATGCGTGGATCGCGAGCAATGACGGCAGTAGCACGACGTCCCTCAGCTCGTCTGGCTTCAGCTCTGCGACCGCTGGTGAGAACCACCGCGGCCGACTGGGCCAGTGCCAAGGTTAGGTCTGCCGTGAGTTCACGGTTTGCTAAGCCTCGGACACCGTCCGTGCCGAATAGACGTGCCAAGGGACAGTCGACTTCTGCTAAAGAAGCGAGATTAACGCTTCGAGAACTGAGAAGCCTTACGGGCCTTCTTGAGACCAGCCTTCTTACGCTCGATGACGCGAGCGTCACGAGTCAAGAAGCCAGCCTTCTTCAGGATTGCGCGGTTGTTCTCGCGGTCAATCTCGTTCAATGTACGAGCAATAGCCAGACGCAGTGCGCCTGCCTGACCGGAAGGGCCACCGCCGCTGATGCGTGCAACGACGTCATATGCGCCACCGAGCTCAAGCACGGTGAAAGGGTCGTTGATGAGCTGCTGGTGCAGCTTGTTGGGGAAGTAGTTAGCGAGCTCGCGGCCGTTGACCGTGATCTTGCCGGAACCGGGTACGAGGCGTGCGCGAGCAATAGCCTGCTTGCGACGACCTACAGCTGCACCGGGAACGTTGAGGATGGCGCGAGGAGCCTTAGGAGCTGCTGCGACAGGAGTTTCAGTTGAGTACTCGGTGACCTCTACGGCCTCGGTCTCGATTTCTGCGTTATCCGCCATGATTACTTAATCCTTTATCTAAATCTTCGAGGCTCTACTGAGCTACCTGAGTGAGGGTGTATACCTTGGGCTGCTGTGCAGCGTGAGGGTGCTCAGCGCCGCGGTAAACCTTGAGCTTGCGGAACTGGTCGCGACCGAGTGAGGTCTTGGGGAGCATGCCACGAATAGCCTTCTCCACAGCACGCTCAGGGTTCTTCTCGAGAAGATCGGTGTAGGTAGTAGCACGAAGACCACCTGGGTAACCAGAGTGGCGGTATGCCTTCTTCTGTGCAGCCTTGTTGCCGGTGAGGACAACCTTGTCTGCGTTGACGATGATGACGAAGTCACCCATGTCCATGTGAGGAGTGTAGGTGGCCTTGTTCTTGCCACGCAGAATGGTTGCTGCGTGAGATGCGAGGCGTCCGAGCACGACGTCGGTTGCGTCAATGATGACCCAGCCGCGCGTAACTTCTGATGCCTTAGGCGTAAAGGTACGAGTCACAGTAATACTGCTTTCTTGTCGAAATGAGTGGTCCGTGTATCCCGCTCAGTCGTTGCGTTCTAATCCAGAATCTGGCTAGAACCCATCAGTCGAGGGCTCAACTTCGGCGGCCTGTCCACGTGGAACAAGCACCAAGGGTCTAATTTACGCCATGGGAGCGTCGTCGGTCAATTCGCGACGGCTCCGGGTAAGGTCTGCACGCGCTCCGACCTCGTGATCGGGAGGGTAAATGATCTCTGTCAGGGTCAGTCCTTGGGCAGGCATGACCTTGAACACACTGGTGCGTTCTGCCTTGGTGCGCAGGGTTTCGATCTCCTCCAGGCTGTTGGCCTTGGAACCTGCAGCAACACAAGCACCAACCAATGACCTCACCATGGAGTGGCAGAACGCATCTGCCTGAAGCTTGGCCACGATCACGCCGTCTTCTGAACGTTCCCAGTGGAACTCTTGCAATTCACGAATCGTGGTCGCGCCAGGACGTGGGCGGCAAAACGCCCCAAAGTCCCGCAGACCAAGCATCATGGCTGCCGCCTCGTTCATGGCGTCCACGTCGAGTGGATAGAAGCTGAAGGTGGTCTTGCGACGCTCGATTGGGTTCAAATGTTCGAGACCATCTGCAATGCGGTATTCATAGCGCCTTGCCAGAGGTGAGAACCGGGCGTCAAAGCCCGCAGGAGCGACGACAACCTTGTTGATCACCACATCTGCACCGCGACCCATCGAGCCGTTCACGCGGCGCAGTAGGGCGTGCAGCATGGACTGGGGAACCTGGGCAATACCGTCCACAAACGGAATACCGCCCTGCTCCTGCAGTTCACGACGTTCCAGGCGTGAAAAAGAAACCCGGATGAGCTGTTCCAACGGAATATCAACGTGAGCCACCTGAGCAGCAGCGTGAACGCCAGCGTCGGTGCGACCAGCCACCACGATGCGGGGAGAAACCTCCATGCGCAGCACCTGAGCAAAGGCCTGCTCCAACATGTCTTCAACCGTGCGCAGGCCTGGCTGCTTAGCCCAGCCGGCAAAATCCGTGCCGTCATAGCCGAAATCGATGCGCACGCGCACGATGCCGTCAACGGGAACGAGGTCAGCAAAGTCGTCTTCGACGGGTTCGTCTGAACCTTCGTCGATGGCGCTGTCCTCAGTAATCACGTCTTCGAGTCTAAAGTCTTCGTGGGCTTGGGGTTTAACGACGAAACCCCGGTGACCAGCACCGGGGTTTCGTGTGAGTTCGTAGAAGGACTACTTAGCTTCTTCTTCAGTAGCTTCTGCAGCGGGTGCTTCTTCAACAACCTCTACAACAGTCTCTTCAACAACGGTTTCAACTTCAGCTTCGCCAGCTGCGTCAACGACGACCTCTTCGGTCACCTCGTCAACAACAACTTCCTCAACAACCTCAGCAGCTACAGGAGCAGCAGCCTTGGGAGCCTCTGCCTTAGCAGGCTTAGCCTTGGCAGGCTTCTTGTTGACAGGCTCGAGCACGAGCTCGATCTGTGCGAGAGGAGCGTTGTCACCCTTGCGGTAACCGAGCTTGGTGATGCGGGTGTAGCCGCCCTCACGCTCAGCAACCAGAGGAGCAATTTCAGCGAAAAGGATGTGAACAGCTTCCTTGTTACGCAGGATCGACAGCGCACGGCGACGTGCGTGAAGGTCTCCACGCTTTGCAAACGTGATGAGACGCTCAGCCACGGGACGCAGGCGCTTTGCCTTGGTCTCAGTGGTCTTGATCGACTTGTGAGTGAACAAAGAAACGGACATGTTCGCGAGCATCAAGCGCTCGTGTGCAGGACCGCCTCCGAGGCGAGGACCCTTAGTTGGGGTAGGCATTTTTTATATCTCCGTAAATCAATACTGTGACGTGTCTAAAAGACAGTCGCTTAGATGTTCTCGTCTTCGTCGAAGCCACCGTAGAAGTGTGCTCCGTCAAAACCGGGGACAGAATCCTTGAGAGACAGGCCCATCTCGATGAGCTTGTCGCGAACCTCGTCGACCGACTTCTGACCGAAGTTGCGAATGTTCATCAACTGAGTCTCGGACAGAGCTACGAGCTCAGAGACGGTGTTGATGCCTTCGCGCTTGAGGCAGTTGTAGGAACGAACAGAGAGGTCGAGGTCTTCAACAGGAATCGACAGCTCAGAGCTGAGGACTGCGTCAACTGGTGCAGGACCGATCTCGATACCTTCAGCAGCAGTGTTGAGCTCGCGTGCCAGACCGAAGAGTTCGGTCAGGGTGCGACCAGCCGAAGCCATTGCGTCACGAGGGGTGATTGCTGGCTTGGTCTCAACGTCAACGACCAGGCGGTCGAAGTCAGTGCGCTCACCGGCACGAGTTGCCTCGACGCGGTAGGTCACCTTGAGTACTGGAGAGTAGATCGA
>ERZ1034363.239-NODE-239-length-39255-cov-12.437439_pt1 | contig 39255 bp, 33 predicted proteins | sample MGYA00520616_ERZ1034363 | MGnify/ENA primary metagenome ERZ1034363 (study PRJEB33736, sample SAMEA104284506) | Azolla filiculoides | biome: Urban; feature: Water surface; material: Ditch water | place: Netherlands | collected 2015-10-28 | depth 0-0.1 m ... | reverse complement strand
AAATTCCCGCTTTTTACGGGGTTGCAAATGTAGGAATTATTTTTTACTTTCCAAATCATAATTTATTAATTTTCAATATGATTACATTTTAGTAGTAATTTGATTTGTATTGAGTTATCAAAATAGAACAACAACACAGTACTACAAATAAAATTTATTTTGCTTTTTTTCGTTTCTTTACAGCAATGAAATCTATTCTTCTTTTTATCGTATGTCTATGCTTCCAATTTTCATTGGGACAAAACTTCTATTTAGAAGTAGCTGGAACATCTGAAAAAGAAAACAAAACCATTGATAGTTTGCAATACGAATCCAAACACGCTTCGGTGGCTTCTATTTTAGAAGAACAAAAACGTTTTGAAAGTAAATTAACAAATCAAGGTTATTTTGATTGGCAGTTATTGGAACAGAAAAAAGTGAATGACAGCAGTTTTGTTTTTAAATACAATTTGGGAAATCCGATAAAAAACAACACTATATATATAGGTAAACTTTCTACCGAAGAAAAATTGTTGCTGCAATTAGAAAGTGACACTTTGATTATTGCCACAAATGAAGTAGAGAATTTCATGAAAGGCAAAATCGCTTTATTAGAAAAGAAAGGCTATTCCTTAGCAAATTTACAATTGATTAATCAACGAAAAATTGAGAATAATTTGTTTTCTGAATTACAACTAAAACTCAATTCGAAAAGAAATATTACCGATTTAGTAATTGTAGGTTATGATAAATTTCCAACAGGGATTAAAAAAGCAATCACCAAAAAAGCCAAAAAAGCCACTTTCAATCAAGACAATTTAAAACAGATTAACGATACTTTTGACAAATTGCAATTCGTGAATCAAATCAAATATCCTGAAATTTTATTTACTACCGATTCCACCAAGATTTTCGTTTACGTTGAAAAATCGAAACCGAATAAATTTGATGGTTTTATTGGATTCTCTAATGACGATAAAAGTAAATTAACTTTTAATGGCTATTTAGATTTACAATTGCAAAACATTTTAAACACGGGAGAAAAATTCAATTTGTATTGGAAAAACGATGGCAACAAACAAACTTCTTTCAACATCGGAACAGAATTGCCGTATATCTTCAAAAGTCCTATTGGAATTAAAGCGAATTTGAGAATTTTTAAACAAGATTCCACTTTTCAGAATACCATGACCGATTTGAATTTGGGTTACTATTTCGCTTACAACACGAAAGCTTTTGTAGGTTATCAAAAAACAACTTCTGTAGATATTCAAAATACGAATTCATTTAGTTTGAATGATTTTACCAACACCTTTTTAACTTCAAGTTTTGAGCATCTTGAGTTAAATCCCGATAGTTTTATTTTTCCTGAAAAAGCAAAAGTTTTTATAAAATTTGGAACAGGAAATCGAACAATTGCATCTCAGAAAACGAGTCAGTTTTTTACACAATTAGATTTGAATTATAGTTTTAATCTGAATCAGAAAAACAGCATTTTTGTTAGAAATCAATCTTTTTATTTACAAAGTGATAATTACATTATAAATGAATTGTTTCGATTTGGAGGAATTAATTCGATTCGAGGTTTCAACGAGAACAGTTTGCAAGCGAATGCGTATAGCGGAATCATAGCGGAATATCGTTATTTATTAGCTTCTAATTTATATTTACATTCTATTACCGATTTCGGCTATTTCCAAGACAAAACTGCTAACATTGAAGACCGATTATTAGGTTTAGGTTTCGGATTTGGATTGTTTACCAAAAACGGATTATTCAATTTAGTTTACGCTAATGGAAGCACGAGCGAACAAGCGATAAAACTTTCGAATTCTATTGTGCATATTAGTTTTAAAACGAATTTCTAATTCACTAAATTAGAAACTCTCCAAAAATCAAACTAAAATCCTATCTTTGCACCATGGAAAAAGACAACCAAATATTCGGGATTAGAGCAATAATTGAAGCAATTAACGCTAAAAAGGAAATTGACAAAGTATTCGTTCAAAAAGATGCGCAAGGCGACTTGATGCAGGATTTGATGAAAACGATGAAAAGAAACAACATTAACTTTTCTTACGTTCCTGTTGAAAAACTAAACCGATTAACTCCAAATAATCACCAAGGTGCGGTGGCAACCATTGCTCCTATTTCTTTTGTAGCCTTAGAAACTATGGTTGAAAGTGTTATTGAAAGTGGTAAAAAACCTTTATTCCTAATTTTAGATCAATTATCTGATGCGCGTAACTTTGGCGCTATCATTAGAACTGCAGAATGTACGGGTGTTGACGGAATCATTATCCAAAAACAAGGTTCGGCCCCTGTGAATGGTGATACGGTTAAAACTTCGGCTGGAGCTGTTTTTAATGTACCGATTTGTAAAGTAGACCACATTAAAGATGCTATTTTCTATTTACAAGGAAGCGGAATCAAAACCGTTGCGGCAACTGAAAAAACGGACCAACACATTTTTGACATCAACTTCAACGAAGGCGTAGCAATTATTATGGGTAGCGAAGACAGAGGAGTAAATCCATCTGTATTAAAAATTGTTGATGAAAAAGCAAAATTACCTATGTTTGGAACTATCGAATCGTTAAATGTTTCTGTAGCTTGCGGTGCTTTTTTGTATGAAGTGGTTAGACAGAGAATGTAATCTTATATAGATATTTTATAAAATGCTTCTGAATCCAGAAGCATTTTTTTTTAAAATTACTTCTTCCCTCCCAAAAACTCATAAACCACTTTCATAGAAGAATTGAAATATTCTCTAATCATTTCTTCAGGTTTTGGTGGCGGATTAAAATTTCCTTTTTCGTCGAAGTTTTTCATAAATGGATCGAGTTCAGGATTGAAATCGGGTTTTTGCCATTCGTAAAAAATTGTTTTCCCAAATTGTGGCGTTTTTAAAACTAATGCTAATGCTAATCCTACAATAAATCCAGCTAAATGGCCTTCCCAAGAAATACCTTCTTTCACATTCGGAAACATATACCAAACGCTTCCGCCGTATAAAATTACGATAGTGAAGGATAAAGCAACTAATCGATAATATTTGGTAAAAATACCTTTGAAGAAAATAAAACTTACCAAAGCATAGATTAATCCACTAGCGCCAATGTGATAACTTGGTCTTCCGAGCAACCAAGTTCCTAATCCTGAAAACAGAATTCCCAAAAACAACACGACAAATGATTGTTCCTTGTAGAAATATCTCAAAATAGGTAACAACACTAATAAAGCAACAGAATTATTGGCCAAATGTTCAATATCGCCATGTAAAAACGGACTAAAAAGAATTCCTTTTAATCCAAAAACTTCCCTTGGATAAATTCCAAAATGCGACAAACTATGATGAAAATGCAACTCGTACCAAAAAACCAACCATAAAGTCAATACAAAAAATAGCGGTAATAAAATGACCGCTTTTGTAAACTGAAAAGGATTATCATGCTGTTTTTCCATGTTGAATTGCGTTCAAAGATAAAGCCAAAATTATTTCTATGCACATTTGTCATAAAATTGTAATTTTACGTCATGAATCAACCATTAGCCGAACGCATTCGCCCACAACAATTATCAGATTACATCAGCCAATTGCACTTAGTTGGACCTGATGGTTCTTTAACGCAACAAATTGCCAAAGGATTAATCCCAAGTTTAATTTTATGGGGACCACCCGGAACTGGGAAAACGACCTTAGCGCAAATTATGGCGCAAGAAAGTAAACGTCCGTTTTATCAATTGAGTGCGATACATTCTGGAGTAAAAGACATTCGTGAAGTTATTGAAAAAGCAAAGCAAAGCAGCGGTTTATTCACCGCAAAAAATCCGATTTTATTTATTGACGAGATTCATCGTTTTTCTAAATCGCAACAAGACTCACTATTAGCTGCGGTAGAAAAAGGTTGGGTAACTTTGATAGGCGCAACCACTGAAAATCCGAGTTTTGAAGTCATTCCTGCTTTATTGTCAAGATGTCAGGTTTATGTTTTGAATGCGTTTACCAAAGAAGATTTGGAAGCTTTATTACATCGTGCTATGAAAACCGATATTCAGCTACAAAACAAAGACATTCAATTAAAAGAAACCGAAGCTTTGTTAAGACTTTCGGGTGGAGATGGAAGAAAATTATTGAATATTTTCGAATTGGTCATTAATGCAACCGATACTTCGACAAGCTCAGCACTCATAGAAGTTACAAATGAAAAAGTAATGCAATTGGTGCAAAAAAACACGGTATTGTATGACAAAACAGGCGAACAACATTATGATATTGTTTCCGCATTCATCAAATCAATTCGTGGAAGCGACCCAAATGGTGCGGTGTATTGGTTAGCTCGAATGATTGAAGGTGGCGAAGATGTAAAATTCATCGCCCGAAGAATGCTTATTTTAGCCAGTGAAGATATTGGAAATGCCAATCCAACGGCATTGATAATGGCAAATAATACGTTTCAAGCCGTAACCACCATTGGTTATCCTGAAAGCAGAATTATTTTGAGTCAATGTGCGATTTATTTGGCAACTTCAGCAAAAAGTAACGCGAGTTATATGGCGATTGGGAAAGCGCAACAAATGGTAAAACAAACTGGTGATTTACCGGTTCCAATTCACTTACGAAATGCTCCAACCAAACTAATGAAAGAGTTAGGTTATGGCGAAGAGTACAAATACTCGCACGATTTTCCTAACAACTTTGCCGAGCAAGAGTTTTTACCAACTGAAATTGCGGAAACTAAATTCTTTGAACCTGGCGAAAATGCTCGTGAAAAAGAATTACGTCAATTTTTAAAAAATAGATGGAAAGATAAGTATGGCTATTGAGTTTTAAAATTTAACTTCTACTTTTTCTGAAACTAAACTATCATTCAAATAATATTCAAAAAACCAATTGCTATTTTTTTTAACTAAAATTCCAGACTTTGAATCTTTTTGAGCGATGAAAACACTTTCCACAGTGGTTTTCTTTAAAATAAAAATTGTTTCTGGTTTATCATTGACTAATTTATACCCTGTTGATGTAGGAATTGCAAAAAGTTGGTTACTATTTGTTGTAACAGTAGTAGCTTCCTCAACCACAGCTGGAGCAACTTCTGGAGTTGATTTCATTTCAATTGGAGTGGCAATTACAATCTCGTTGCTTATTCCTGATGGTTTAAAATTTAATTTTCCAGACATTGATGACAAAGCAATTCTAAAAGCTTCTGTGTATGCCTTTTGAAATTCTTTTTCTCGACTTGTTCCTTGATCGCTAATATAAACCACTTTATTGTAGCAATCAATTAGCTCAATTGTAATCTTTGTAACCAATATATTGCTATTCTTAACAGCTCTTGCCGATAATGCTAAACAACGATTATTTGCTAATTCTTGTGGAAAATTATCGGTATCATACAATACTTTAAAACCTTCTTTTTCAAAAAAAGATTTAGCCATAAAATTAGTATTGTACTCATTTTCGTTTTTGAAAAATTCAAATTTTTTAGGAACAATTATATACTTGTAATTTTCTTGTGCAAATGAAAACGAATAAGTAATTAGAAGCAGTAACAAAATTATTTTTTTCATAATTATAATATATTTTTTAATTCTAATAAATGTTTTATTTGTAGGACTGGATTTTCAATATCACTATTATGCTCATTAAAAAATATAGCTTCAATTCCAGCATCTTGCGCTCCAACAATATCAGCTTCATAACTATCGCCTATCATTAGACTATCATTTTTTGAGGCATTCGCCAAAGATAAGGCAAAATCAAATATGTTTCGATGTGGTTTTTTAACACCTGCCATTTCGGAATTGGTTATGGTTTCAAAATAATGATCAATATTTGAATTCTTGAGCTTTTTAGTTTGAACCGAAGCAAAACCATTTGTTATAATATGCAATTTATAATTAGGTTTTAAGTAATCTAATATTTCAATTGCTCCGTCAAACAAATGATTATATTCGGGAAGATATTTAATATAATCTTCCGAAAGTTGGTGAATAATTTTATCTGAAACCTCATATTGCAAAGCATCAAAAACATCTTTCAAGCGATAATAACGTAAATCTTCGTGTGAAATTTTATTTACTTGATACAGTTTCCAGTAATGTTGATTTCTCGGAATGTAAATATTCAGAAAATCCGATAATTCAATATCAAATCCTTGCTCTTTGAAAATAGTATCAAACGCAAAGGCTGAGTTTTTATCAAAATCCCAAAGTGTATGATCTAAATCAAAAAAAAGGTGTTTCTTATGTTTGAAATTTTGCAAGTCTTCTTATTTTTTAGAAACAATTTCGGCATTTTCAATGTTGTAAATCCAATTATCTACATCTGTTTCATTGACTTTAAATGTTCCTTTAATTGTTAAATAAGTATCTGTTTTTAATTTTGGCAATGAACCTTTAAATTTCAAACCCGTAATAGTTTCTGGTCCCGATTTTCCACAGAAAAAACAAGAAGCAAATACATTTTTACTCAAAGCATAATTTTTACTATCAATAGGCACAATAAAACCAGTCAAATAAACTGTTTTATTGTGATAACCTTTTAATTTCAGATTCACTTGAGGAAATTCTACTTCTCCATACGTTGCATGTTTTTTACGAACATATTTGATATCTCCTAATAGTTTCCATGTCAACGTATCGTTTGCAACTGTTGTTTTAGCAAAAGTCTGCTTTTCTGTTTTTGAATTTTTCTCAAAACTCATTAATGAAATAAATACTACTAGAGCTAAAGCTATTTTAATAAAATTACGCATTGGCTAATGTTTTTGATATGTTTAAGTTATAGGCTTTTACTGCTGGAATTAACGCCGCAATAAAGCCAACAAATAGTGTTACTAAAAATAAAGCTCCTTCTTTTTGCCAAAGAAACTCGTATGGGTTAAAACTCATTTTAAAATCTTCTTCAGAAGAATTAGACAACATACTTAATGCTACTCTTCCCAAAATCGTACCAAAAATAAATCCTACAACACAAAGCAATAAACTTTCAATCATAACTACTTTTAACAATTGAAATCTTCTTGCTCCATTGACACGCATTAAGGCAAATTCAACTTTGCGCTCTTTTAATGTATTAAACAAAGCAATAAAAATTGAAATTCCTGAAATAAGCATAATGCCGTATGCTAAATATTGCAAAGCAGTTACACCAATTCCAAACAACCCAAACAATCGATTGACTTCAAATGCTGGAGAAGCAGCTTGCATCTTTGTGTTTTGAGGAACTACACGTTGCCATGTTAATTTTGCCATTTGATTTCTAATTTTTAGCAGAACTGCTGTAATTTCCATATTTGGCTCATCTAATGTCAAATCCGCTTTTTGATGTTCGTCTCCTTCTTCATGAATATGTCCTTCTTCTCCATGAGCTGGAATTTCTTCATGTCCATGGTGCATTTGCCAAACCGTTGGAATAGTACATAAAATTAAATTATCTACAACTTTACCTGTTTTAGAAGCAATACCAACAACTTTATAGGCGTAATTTTCATGAACTTCTCCTTCTTCTGCATCACCATGAGAGCCATAAAACTCATCTCCAATTTTTAAATTTAATTTTTGAGCAATTTCGCTACCAACAACCACTTCAAAATTCTTTTCAAATAGTTTTCCTTCTGCTAATTTTGCTTTATACTTTACTAAATAATCGTGTGTTGTTCCTAAAATTTTATATCCTCGATAATTATCACCAAATGCTAACGGAATTGCTTTTTCTACATACGGATTATTCATCCATACTTTAGCAGAATCATAATTGATATTTCCTGTAGGCGAATCTACTTGATACACCGAAGACAAAATCAATTGCAAAGGACTTCCTTGAGCTCCCAAAACCAAATCTACATCTTCAATATTACTGGTAAACTTTTCTTCAAATTGCTTTTCTACTAAAATTAAAGTTGTAATAATTGCCACACTTGAGGTTAACAAAATAACACTCAAAATAGTATTTAATGGTTTAAACCATATATTTTTCCATGCTAATTTTGTAATCATATCAAAGTGATTTTATTGATAAACTTTTCTTTAATTCGGCTATCGTGAGTTACGATTAACAATGCCGCCTTATACTCTTTTGATAAAGAAGTAAGTAATTCAATTACTTTTTCAGCATTTTTATCATCTAAACTTGATGTTGGTTCGTCTGCTAACAATACTTTTGGCTCATTAATTAGTGCTCGAGCAATAGAAACACGTTGTTGTTGCCCTATACTCAACTGTGAAGGCAATTTAGTAGCTTGATTTTCGATTCCTAATTGTTCTAATAATTTCTTAGCTCGTTTAGTATGTTTTTTCCCTGTTGCCAACCAACTTGCCATTTCTAAGTTTTCCAAAACAGTCAAAGCAGCAATAAAATGTGATTTTTGAAAAACCACACCGATGTGTTTCCCTCTAAATCTGTCAGTTGATTTTTCTGTAAGCGTTAGAATATCCGTTTTATCAATTACAATTTCTCCTTTAGTGGGTTTCAACAACCCAGCTAAAATATGCAAATAAGTAGTTTTTCCCTTTCCTGAATCACCGGTAATCAACAAAGTACTTCCCGCTTCGCAATACAAATCTGGAAAAATAAATTCTTGCTCTTTACTATAAGAAAATCGTATGTTTTTAGTGCTTATCATTATTGTTTCAGCATTAATTTAGTGCCGCAAGATACTAAATTCGTTAGAAAAATTTCTTAAATAAATTTTAATAAAAAACCTTGTGATCTAGTTTTATCACAAGGTATTTATGTTTTAATCTCAAATATTATTCTTCGTCATGTGTGCACAATCCTACAATAGTATGAAACACATCATGCAAATCATTTAAAGCTTTAGTAATTTTTTCATCAGTAGCATTTGATTTTACTAATTTATCTAAAGCTTTACTATCTTTCACTAATTTATTCACGGAAGCAAGAATTTCTTTTTTGTTGAATTCTGCTGGAATTTTTGCAGTTTTCAATGCCAAAGCTTTTTCAGCTAATTCCGCACTTCTTTCTTTGATAGGTTGTAAATTTCCTTCTTCACTTGGATGAAAAGTTTGTGACATCACTTTGTGAAACGCTTTAATTTCTGGCCAAGCGGCAAATTTATCTGGTTTTGGCATAGCCGCTTTATATCTGTTACTCACTTCAGTCCAGTTTACCACATTCCATAAAGCGGATAAATAATCGGCTCTTTTGTTTTGATATTTTAAATAATAAGCGTGTTCCCAAACATCGATTCCAAAGATTGGTGTTCCTTTTACTTCAGCAATATCCATTAATGGATTGTCTTGATTTGGAGTAGAACTTACTACTAATTTTCCTTCTTTAGTTACAACCAACCAAGCCCAACCTGAACCAAAACGACTTGCTCCTGCTGCATTTAATTTTTCTTTTAAAATATCTAAACTACCAAAAGTATCATTAATAGCTTTTTCTAATTCAACCGACATTTTAGTGTTTTTTTCTGGTGTTAAAACCGACCAAAACAACTCGTGATTGTAATGTCCACCAGCATTATTACGAACTGCTGTTGGCATTGTAGAAACTTTAGCAAAGATTTCGTTCAAACTTAATTTTTCATCAGCTGTTCCTGCTAAAGCTGTATTAAGATTTTTTACATAAGCCGCATGATGTTTGCTGTAATGAATTTCCATTGTTTGCGCATCTACAAAAGGCTCCAAAGCATTGTAAGAGTAAGGCAAAGCTTTTTGTGTAAACTGCGCCGAAGCAGTAAAAGTCACTAAAAGTGTTGCAACTAAAAGTTTTATATTTTTCATGATACTTTATTTTTTGATAAAATTACGGCTTATCAATTAGATTTAAAACTACGAAATCTTAAAATTTCCATAATTATTGGATTTAAACGCAAAGAAGCAAAGATTTTTCGCAAAGTTCGCAATGAAAATTTTATTAAAAACCATGTGACTATGTGCTTCAAAAAATCAAAAAATCCCTTCATCCTGAAAACTCAAATACCCATTTTCGGTAATGATGAGATGATCTAAAACTTGAATTTCTAAGGTTTGCCCTGCTTCTTTAATCTGTTTGGTGATTTTTAAATCGGCTTCACTGGCGATTAATTTTCCTGAAGGATGATTATGAGAAAGAATTAATCCCGTTGCATTTTGTTCAAATGCCATTTTGAAGATTATGCGAATATCTACAACCGTTCCGGTAATTCCGCCTTTTGAGAGTTGGGCTTTGTAGATGACTTTATTGGAATTATTAAGATATAAAACCCAAAATTCTTCGTGAGGCAATTCGCCAATAATGGGTTGCATGATATCGAAAACTGCTTTGCTGGATGTGATTTTTTTGAGTTCAATAGCATCTTCGACTCTTCGCCTTCTGCCTAATTCTAATGCAGCGGCGATAGAAATAGCTTTGGCTTCACCAATTCCTTTGAATTGCATAAGTTGGGAAACCGACATTTTCCCTAACGTATTCAGATTGTTTTCAGAGGAAGCTAAAATACGTTGGCACAATTGCACGGCACTCTCATTACGAGAACCGGAACCAATTAAAATAGCAAGTAATTCGGAATCAGATAAGGTGGATTTACCTTTTAGGAGAAATTTTTCACGTGGGCGATCGTCTTCGGCCCATTGATTGATTGGCGTGTACATAAAATTTTATTTTTGGCGTTTATGAAAACAAAGTAACTCAATTTTTCAAACTCCTCAAAATAAATGGCTTAAAAATTGTGTTTCAATCAATAACAGATAACAAACCATGAAACTATTTCTTTCTTTACTCTTTATCTATTTTTCTTTTGGATGTAAAAAATCTGAGACTATTGCTGAAAACATATCGGAATCAAAACCCACAACTCAACTCATTGAAAACCCAACTGATTTCTATGAAAAATTATCCAATGCGGCGATTTCGATAATTGATCCTGAAGTAGTTTACACACCGGATTATGTTGAAATAAAATATCCAAATGGTGATGTTCCTGCGAAAACGGGTGTTTGTACAGATGTGGTGATTCGTGCTTATCGAAAATTAGGAATTGATTTGCAAAAAGAAGTTCACGAAGACATAACAGCGAACTTTTCTTTGTATCCCAATTTAAAAAAATGGGGTTTGAAAACTACCGATAAAAACATCGATCACAGAAGAGTGCCGAATTTAGAGGTTTTCTTTACGCGAAAAGGAGCAACTTTACCGATTACAAAAAATGCAAGCGATTACAAAACTGGTGATTTAGTCACTTGGATGATTGGTGATAAATTGCCTCACATTGGTATTGTAACTCATATCAAATCAAACAATGGAAATCCAATGATTGTGCACAACGTTGGAAGCGGACAAGTTTTAGAAGATTGTTTGTTCAGTTGGAAAATTGTTGGACATTTTAGGTATGGGAAATGATTATTCTAAACTATCAATATAATAAGTCATAAAAATATCAATATCTTGTTTTAAGTTTTTGTAATTAAAATCTTTAGGCTTTTTTTTCATTCTATTAATTCTTTCAATAGAATTTAAAAACTCGTACTTAAGTAAAACCAAAGCCTTTTTTTCTTCCAATTCATTGAAAGTCATCCAATCAAAATTAGAATTTACAACTAACCATTTAACTGAAAACTTCCAACTCTCAATATCATTTCTAAAAAACTGAGCAAAGCCACCATCAAACTTAAACAACTCAAATCCCCAAAAAAACTTTACTACAGATTCTCCATAAGATTTATCTTTTAGACAATCAATAAGATAATCTTGTAATTTCATTAAATCAACTTTAAAATTTCCATCAGGAAATTCGTTAGTCATTGTGATTTTAATTTCAAAATCCATAAAACTTAGTTTATCAACCCTTTCACCTCATCAAAATTCAATCCGCCGTAATTTCCTGAACTCATCAAGAGTAAAGCGGAATTTTCTAAATTTTGGCTGAATAAAAAGTCTTTGAATTCTGTTGGATTAGTGTAAATAATTAAATCTTCTCTTTGGAACGATTGTGCGATTTGGTCGTAGGTTACTTCTTCCAAACGTTTGATTTTTACGGCATCAGGTGAATAGAAAACAACGGCAACATCTGCTGCGTCTAAAGCACCTTGGTATTCTTTTAAGAACTCGGCATTTAAACTGCTGTACGTGTGCAATTCTAAACAAGCAATTAATTTTCTATCAGGATATTGTGCTTTCACCGCTTTTGTAGTAGCTGAAACTTTACTTGGAGAATGTGCAAAATCTTTATAAGCAACTTTATTCTTGCTTTCGGCGATTTTTTCTAATCGTTTGGATGCGCCTTTGAAACTGGCGATGGCTTCGTAAAATTCGGCTTCGTCTACACCCATGCATTGGCAAATCCATTTGGCGCCGGCTAAGTTGCTTAAATTATGTGCCCCGAAAACTTCGATTGGCATTGGACCTTCTGGCGTATCTAATAAAGTCGTTCCGTTTTCAACTGTGTAACTTGGTGTTTGGTAGGCAATTTTTCGGATTGGATTTTCGGTTCCTTCGGCTACTGCTTTTACGGCTTCGTCTTCTTCGTTGTAGACTAAAATGCCTCCTCGTGTGATTTGGTTGGCGAAAATTCTAAATTGTTCTACATAATTATCAAACGTTGGAAACACATTGATATGATCCCAAGCAATTCCAGATAACAAGGCAATATTCGGTTGATATAAATGGAATTTTGGTCGCAAATCGATTGGAGAAGTTAAATATTCATCTCCTTCTAAAACTATAAAATCGTTGTCTTCGGTTAAATGAACCATCGTATCGAAACCTTCCAATTGAGCTCCAACCATATAATCCACTTCGATATTGTGATAATGCATCACGTGTAAAATCATCGAAGTAATCGTTGTTTTTCCGTGCGAACCACCAATCACCACTCGGGTTTTGTTTTTCGATTGTTCGTATAAAAATTCTGGATACGAATATATTTTTAAGCCTAATTCTTGTGCTTTTAACAATTCTGGATTGTCAGCTTTTGCATGCATTCCCAAAATAATTGCTTCGATATCGGTTGTGATTTTTTCAGGAAACCAACCTTCTTCTTTTGGCAACAAACCTTTTTTCTCCAAACGTGATTTTGAAGGTTCAAAAATAGCGTCATCGCTACCTGTTACGTGATATCCTTTGTTGTGTAAGGCTAATGCTAAATTGTGCATCGCTGCTCCGCCGATTGCTATGAAATGTGTTCTCATTTTTAATGTTGAATTGTTAAACTGTTAATTTGTCAAATCGATTAAATGATTCAACATTTCAACAATTACACTATTTGTTTTCAAATTGTTCTTTTAACTTATTTGCTTTTATTTTGTCTTTCAACTTGTTCAAATATAAGTCATATAATTTTTCAAAAGTGGTTTTTGAATTACCAATTTCGTGTGCTTTTTTATAATTTATTTCTGCTTTTATATAACGCTTAAAATACACATCAATATAACCTTTTGCTAAATAACCATCGACTTTTGAAAGTGCCATTAATTCATCGGCATATTTTTGAGATTTTTTCTCGCTTCCTCCAATAATAGCGGGCAATTCAACATATAACATCACAAGTGCCCAACGTGTTTCTATATGTTTACTATCTAATTTAGCAGCGGTTAAAAATGATTCTTCTACTTCATCAATCATTCCTAAAGCTTTGAATTTGTTAGATTCTTTAGCTTTCATTCCAAGTGCACCACCATATTTGTACCAATAATTAGCCGCTTTAGGAAAACTTGTTTTAAGCTTTTTATAATTATCGATAGCTTCATCCCATTTTTTTTGATGCCCAGCAATATCACCAAGATACTCAATAGTTTTGGTGTGATTTGGGTGTGATTTTAAATAATCTTGAAATGATTGCTTTGCTTCATTGTATTTTTTTTGCGCAAATAACTTCTCCCCTTTCTCAAAATCAGATTGAGAAAAGGCAATTAGTGAAAAAAATAAAAAAAACAACTGCATATTTTTCATTGCTCAAAAATAGTGAATTGATTTTAGTTAACTTTACTTACAAATAATTTAATTTCATACATTTCCCAACCTTTTTAAATTTTTTACACTCTATATACAGAAACAGACGATTATGCGTAACTTATTATTTTTATTTTTTTTGGTGCTTTCCGTAAATTTATATTGTCAAAATGACAATCATTGGAAAGAAGTTTATAAATATGAATTGGATGGAAAAGTTGCATCTGCTCAAAAAAAAGTGCAAGAAATTTACAAAATTGCCAAACGAAAAAAAAATGAAGTTCAAATTGTAAAATGTTTTTTTTACTTGTCCAAATTTGAGCAAGTTTTTGACGAAAAAGCACAAACAACTATTATTCAAAACTTAAGAAAAGAAATAAATGAAGCCAATCCAGCTTCGAAGGCATTATTATATTACATCTATGGAAATATTTTGCAAGATTACTATAATGCTTTCTCATATCAAATAAAGCAAAGAACGACACTAGCTGAGCAAAAAAACAATGATTTCTTAACATGGACCAGCGCTAATTTTGAAAAAGAAATAGAAAGTGCATTTTCAAATTGTATTGAAAATGAAAAAAAATTACGCTTAATAACTATTGACTCCTTTAAAGAAGTTTTTGAAATTGCTCCAAATATTGATCAAAAAAACTACAGCTTATATGATTTTTTAGCTGAAAAAAACGTTTTGCATTACAAAGTAAAAATAAACACTCAGGATATTAGATTAAATAATAAAAACAATTATTTATTTGAGAATATTTATGTTGATTCAAAAAAATTTATCAACTATAAAACAACTCATTTAGAAGATGAAAACCTCAAAAAACTATTGCAGATTTTACAAAAAAATGAACAACATTATCTATCAACAAATAATAATAAAATTGACATTGCTTATTATGAACGATTAAAATTTGCTCATTCTATTTTTCAGAATGATTCTGTTTTTCAAAAACACATTTCTCTTTTAGAAAAGAACACTTCTGACATATTACTAAAGCAACAATTAAGAATTGACAGAGCTAAATTTTATACTTCACAAGCATCTAAAGATTCTAAAATAAATATGCACTATAAAGCACTTGCATTAATTGATACCATTTTTCAATCAAAAGTAAATATTAATGCATTAGCGGACGCAGAAAAAATAAAATTTGATATAGAAAGTAAATGGTTAAGTATTGAGTTTGAAAAAACCATATACCCAAATCAAAACAGCAGGGCATTAGTTAATTTTAAAAACATAGATTCAATAAAAATAAGCTACTATCTTTTGCCTGTTAAAAACAATGATTGGTTTAACAACAATAATTATTATAGAAATAATAAAACTTTTAACACAGACTCATTAGTTTTAGATTTTAAAAATAAACATATCCCAATAAAAAGTTACATCAGAAAACTTCCATCAAAAGGTGACTATTTTCAATATTCAACAGAAATTTTATTAGAAAAAATGGATGTCGGAAATTATTTGGTTGTTTTAGAAACTACAACAGATTCGTTTAATTCAAAAACTTTTTTTACCTATGATAGAATTGAAGTGACTAATTTTTTCGTTGTAGAAGATAATCTATTTACAGAAGATTCTTTTTCTGTTTTGGATAGAAAAACAGGGAAACCAATTGAAAAAGTGTTTTTTAGAAATGAAGAAGAAACAATAGCTACAAACGAACAAGGGAAAGCAAATTTCAAGTTAAAAAAGTATGATAACGAAAGAAAATATGACCAAAGTATTTTAATTTTCAAGGACAACGATACCCTTAAAAAAACATACAACAGAAATTTCATTTACGACAATAATAGTCAAGTTAAATATGATAAATATGAACATTTTGAGGCAAAAGCGATGATCTATTTTGATAGAGCAATTTATCGCCCAGGGCAAAAATTGTACTATAAAGGCATATTAATACAAAACATAGATAATATAAAAAGCGTGGTTCCTTATGTGAGTGTTCATGTTTCTATTTCAGATGTTAATAATACTATTTTAAAAGAATTTGATATACAAACCAACGAATTTGGCTCTTTTTCAGGCGAATTTGATATCCCTAAAAACGTGTTGACAGGAGAATTTAATTTTGAAATTGAAGAAGCCGAAAATTATGCGGTTGACACAAAATATTATAACGAAAAAGAAGACGAACATGAGTTTTGGGATAATGTAGATTTTAATCAATATGAAGAATTTTCATTTCAAGTCGAAGAATATAAACGCCCAACATTTGAAGTGAAATTTGACACAATAAAAGAAAATTATACTATTGGTGATAGTATTAAAATTAAAGGAAATGCAAAAGCCTTAGCAGGAAACAACTTAACTAATGCTAAAGTTGCTTATAGTATTTCGAGAAGCATTTCTGTTTATGGGCAATATTTCCCTCAAGAAACAAACTTTATAAATACTGAAACATCTACAGATGAAAATGGGAATTTTACAATTGAGTTTCCTGCAACATTTGAAAACATAAAAAACGACAGTATCAATTCATTAAACTATACAATAAATGTAAATGTTATTGACAGCAATGGAGAAACAAGAAGTGCATCCCAAGTAGTAAAAGTTGGTAAAGAAATGCTGGCTTTAAATATTCTACTAAACAATAATTTATTCATAGAAGACACAAACAAGTTAACCATAAATAGTACAACTCTAAATAACTATCCAATCGATGCAAAGGGCAAAATAAAAATATATGAAAACCAAAGCAAAAAATTTTTAAAGCAAAGACTTTTACAATTTCCAGAAATTCAAACAATATCTCGAAACGAATTTGAAGTACTTTTCCCTAATGAACCTTATGATCAATCTGATAATAAAAACAAAGAAACATTAATCAATACTATTCCATTTGATACAAAAAATGGAAAAGAAATTTCATTAGCGTTTTTAAAAAATGCTACCATTGGAAATTATTCTATAGTTATAGAAGCTTATGATTTTAAAAACAACCTGATTACAGAACGCAAACACTTTATGGTGGTTTCAAAAAAACCAACTTTTTCTAAAAATGAACTTTTCACCTATAAAGATGTTTCCAAACCAAACACAAATCAAATTGAAATAGAAATTCAATCCGTAATTCCTGATTTATGGATATCATCGCGATTTTATGAAGATAAAGACACTGTTGAAAAAGAACAAGTTATTCAATTAGAAAATGGAAAAGGAACATTTAAGTTTTTAAAAAAATCAGATTACAAAAACAATTTAAATTTTCATTTCTCAACAATTTGGGAAAACATTAGTTATTATAAAACATATTCTATTCAAAAAAACGATACAGAAACTTCTTTAAAAATAGACGTTGAGAGTATGCGGAATAAAATTGAACCTGGAAGCGAAGAAACTTGGTCATTCAAAATACTAGATCAAAAACTTCAGTCTGAAATTCTGGCAAGTATGTATGATAGCTCATTGGATCAATTTATGGAAAAAAATTGGGAAAATATTTATTTCTATAATCATACTAATACACCGGATTATCCTAATCTCAATTCTCATAGTTTAACTGAAAAATATTTTTATAACTTAAATGATGCTGTTAAACTATATTCTGCATATTATTATAAAAAGACCAATTTAAATTGGTTTGGATTTAATTTTAATAATCCGAAAAACACTTATGTAAATAAAGAATATTTATTCAGTATCGAGTCTAAAATCAAAGCTCCTAAAAACGCAAAAAATATTGCAGGTATTGTTTCCGATGAATTAGGTCCTGTTGTTGGTGCAATTGTCAAAGTAAAAGGAACCAATAGAACTACTAACACAAACTTTGATGGTGAATTTGAAATTGAAGCAGCTCCAGGAGAAATTTTAGAAATCTCATTTTTAGATAGTAAAGAAAAAATATTAATTGGTTCTAATAAAAACTACACAATCACACTAAAATCTGAATTAAAAGAGGTGGTAATTACAGCATATGGGATTCCTCGAGAAACTAAAAAAATAGCTTATGCAACACAAAAAGTTGAACGATATGATATAAATCAAAACACAAAGAAAAGTTTAACACAAGAATTAGAAGGAAAAATTTCAGGTTTACAAATTAACACAAAAAACTCAAATAACGCTTCAACTTCTATAATATTAAGAGGCAATAAATCTTCTTCAGACAACAACGAAATATTATTAGTCATTGATGGGATTATTTCTTCCGCAGACACTTTACTGAGCATCTCACCAGATATTATTCTAGAAGTGCAAGTTTTAAAAGGACCTCAAGGCACAGCTCTCTATGGAAGTCAAGGAGCAAATGGAGTTTTAGTAATTACCACTAAAAATGCTTTAAAAGAACTGTCACAAGTAAAAACAAGAACAAATTTTAATGAAACTGCTTTCTTTTATCCAAACTTAAAAACAGATATTAACGGAAAAGTTTCTTTTAATTTTACAACACCGGAATCGTTAACACAGTGGAAATTACGCTTATATGCCCACAATAAAAAAGGTGAAAACGGCTATTTTGAATCAAGTGTTATTTCACAAAAAGATGTAATGATTCAAACTAATATGCCACGCTTTGTTAGAGAAAAAGACACCATAAATATAGCTGCAAAAGTAGTAAATATGACTCATGAAATTAAATCTGGAATTGCCATGTTAATGCTTTATGATGCTGCTACAATGAAACCTATTGATAGTATTTCATTGAACCTGAAAAACACAAAAAATTTCAGTTGTAAACCTAAAGAAAGCGTTGCTGTTAATTGGAAAATTACTATTCCTGAGGGGTTGCAAGGATTACAATATAAAATAGTAGCAAAATCAGGTAATTTTTCTGATGGTGAAGAAAATATCTTACCTGTTTTAAGTAATAAAATTCTTATTACAGAAAGCATTCCTATATGGATAAAAGGTAATTCTAATAAAGAATATGTTTTTGAAAATTTAAAAAACAATAATTTAAAAACATTGAAAAATCATCAATTGACTTTAGAATACACTTCAAATCCAATATGGTTTGTTATTCAAGCTCTTCCCTATCTAATGGAATATGAACATGAATGTGCAGAACAAACATTCTCAAGATATTATGCAAATTTCATAGCAACTGAATTGATAAATAGTAATCCAAAAATTGCTGCATTATTCAACTCTTGGAAAGACAATCCGAAAGCAATTTCAAAATTAACAAAAAACGAAGAATTAAAATCGATTGTATTAAATGAAACACCTTGGTTATTAGATGCCGAAAATGATGAGCTAAAAAATAAGCGCTTAGCGATTTTGATGGACATAAATTCGATGACTGAATCGCAAGAAAAAACTTTAGAAAAACTAAAAGACAAACAACAACCCTCTGGCGGATTTTCATGGTTTGACGGTGGTGATGAAAATGTATATATCACCCAACATATTGTTGCTGGTCTAGGTCATTTAAACAAAATGTTTCCACAAGATAGTTTAAAATTTGATCCAATCATTACAAAAGCTATTCCTTATTTAGATGCAAATTTCATCAAAACAAGTTCCTTAAAAGACGAGCGAACAAATTATTATGCCTATTCTAATTTACACTTTATGTATGCGAGAAGTTTTTATTTGGAAAAAATGCCAATTTCTAAAAAAATAGATTCAATTTTAACTATACAAAAAAACGAATTTAAAACAAATTGGTTGCAGTATTCTATATACAAAAAAGCCCTTTTGGCTCTTACTATGTATCGTTTTGGCGATGCAGCATTTGCGAATAAAATAATTAACCACTTAAAAGAAACTGCTGCGCGAAATGAAGATAATGGAATGTATTGGTTAGAAAACAGTAATGGATACTATTGGTATCAATCTTCAATAGAAACACAAGCACTACTGATTGAAGCTTTCAACGAAATTGAAAAAGACAAAAAGTATGTTGAGGAAATGAAAGTTTGGTTATTGAAAAACAAACAAACTAATCAATGGGCAACCACTAAAGCCACAACTGAAGCAGTGTATGCGTTACTTTTACAAGGTAATGATTGGACAAGCATTAAAGATAACACCAAATTTAAAATCGGAAATGAGAAAATAATGACAAAAAAACTTTCCGAAAAAGATAAAGAAGCAGAAACAGGATATATTAAAATAAACTGGAAATCCGATGAAATTTTAAATGAAATGGGAGCAATTTCTGTAGAAAACAAAACTGAAATTCCAGGCTATGGCGGCGTTTATTGGCAATATTTTGAAGATTTAGAAAATATAAAATCTGACAAAGCAGCTGAAATTTCAGTCACAAAAAATCTATACAAAAAAATAAAAACTACTAATGGAAATGAATTAATAGATTTAACAAAAGAAACTTTAAAAACAGGTGATTTAATAACTATTCGTTTAATTATAAAAACTGAAAATGATTTAGAGTTTGTTCATCTAAAAGATTTAAGAGCATCTTGTTTTGAACCAATAAATGTAATTTCTAACTATCAAAGAAAATACAATCTTAATTATTATATGAGTACAAAAGACGTAGCGACACATTTCTTCTTTGACACAATTAAAAAAGGAACCTATGTTTTAGAATATGATGTGCGAATTAACAATTCTGGTAGTTTTAATGATGGTATTGCTACTATACAAAGTATGTATGCTCCAGAATTTTCTGGACATTCTATTTCAAATAAAATAAATGTGATTGAATAATATTTATTTTCAATTAAGAAAAAAATCAAAACTCATTAGCTATAAATCGTAAGTAATAACTATTTTAGCCAATATTTTTAAACTATGATGCTCGTTCGGTATTTATCGCAAATAGGAAAGTACTTTATTATGTTGAAAGAGATATTCAACAAGCCTACAAAATGGTCGGTAATGAAGCAATTAATCTTTAAAGAAGTTGATGATTTAATCATTGGCTCATTAGGAATCGTTGCTTTTATTTCCTTTTTTGTGGGTGGTGTAGTTTCTATTCAAACTGCGTTAAATCTAACTAACCCTTTAATTCCAAAAGAGCTAATTGGTTTTGCAACACGTCAATCAATTGTTTTAGAATTTGCTCCTACTTTTATATCCATTATTATGGCAGGAAAAATGGGTTCCTTTATCACATCGAGTATAGGAACAATGCGTGTAACGGAACAAATTGATGCTTTGGAAGTTATGGGTGTAAACTCGTTAAACTATTTAGTTTTTCCAAAAATTATTGCTTTACTTCTATATCCATTTGTTATAGGATTGAGTATGTTTTTAGGAGTTTTGGGAGGATGGATGGCTGCAGTATATGGTGGTTTCACAAGTAGTCCCGAATTTATTACAGGTTTACAAACCGAATTTATTCCATTTCATATAACTTATGCTTTCATCAAAACAGCTGTATTTGCAATTTTATTAGCCACCATACCTTCATTTCATGGATATTATATGAAGGGAGGAGCACTAGAAGTAGGACAAGCAAGTACTGTTTCTTTTGTTTGGACATCGGTAGTAATTATTTTAATGAACTTTATCTTAACACAACTTTTATTAAGCTAATGATTGAAGTAAAAAACATTATAAAAAAATTTGGCGAGCAAACCGTTTTAAAAGGAGTATCTACTCGTTTTGAAGCTGGAATGACAAATTTAATCATTGGACAAAGTGGTTCTGGAAAAACAGTTTTTTTAAAATCTTTGTTAGGCATTCATACTCCAGATAGTGGCACAATTTCTTTTGATGGTCGTATATATTCAGAACTATCAAACGATGAAAGAAGAGAGTTAAGAACTGAAATTGGAATGGTTTTTCAAGGAAGTGCTTTATTTGACAGTATGACTGTTGAAGAAAATATTGGTTTTCCTTTAAAAATGTTCTCTAATAAATCTCCAAAAGAAATAAAAGAGCGTGTTGATTTTGTAATTGACAGAGTACATTTGGTTAATGCGCATCAAAAAAGGCCTTCTGAAATTTCGGGTGGAATGCAAAAACGTGTTGCAATTGCCCGCGCTATCGTAAATAATCCAAAATATTTATTTTGCGACGAGCCAAATTCTGGATTAGACCCAAAAACAGCTATTGTTATTGATAATTTAATTCAAGAAATTACACAAGAATACAATATTACAACTGTAATTAACACACACGACATGAATTCTGTGATGGAAATTGGTGAAAAAATTGTTTTCTTAAAAAATGGTCTATTAGAATGGGAAGGTTCAAATAAAGAAATCTTCAAAACCGATAACGAAGCAGTTACCGATTTTGTATATTCTTCAGAATTATTCAAACGTGTTCGAAAAATGTATTTGGAAGATGATAAATAGTACTAATTTAATTTAGCAACTATTTTCTTAATATCTTGTTCTTTATCTTTCGGATAAATCAACAGCACATCATCTTTATCTACAATAATAAAATCGTTTAAACCATCAATGATTATGAGTTTTTTTGCATCTGTTCGAATAATATTATTTGATGCATTCTCTAACACAACAGTAGCATTTACGACAGCATTATTGTTCTCATCTTTATCTAGCTTTTCATGAAGAGAACCCCAAGTTCCTAAATCGTTCCAATCAAAAGTAGCTGGAAGTATGTAGACATTTTGAGCTTTTTCTAAAATTGCATAATCAATGGAAATATTTTCTGCTAAACTATAATTTGCAGCTATAAAAGCTTTTTCATCTTTACCATTATAACTTTCATAACCAGATAGAAACAAATTATTCATCACAGGTTGAAAATGTAAAAAAGCTTCAGTAATAGCCTTTACTGACCAAATAAAAATCCCTGCATTCCAAACAAAATTTCCGCTTTTCAAAAAAGCTTTAGCCGTTTCATAATCAGGTTTTTCTCTAAATTGAGAAACTTTTTTTATAGCGTTTGTATCCTCTTTATTATACTCAATATAACCAAAACCAGTATTTGGAAAAGTAGGCTTTATCCCTAAAGTCATCAAAGCATTGTTTGCTTCACAAAAATCAAATGATTGTTGCAAATCATTTACAAATGCAACTTCATCTTCTATCCAATGATCGCTAGGTGCAACTACCATAACTGCATTCGGGTTTTGCTTCTGAATTTTTAAAGAAGCATATAATATACAAGGCGCTGTGTTTCGCATCGCAGGCTCTAACAAAACTTGGTCTTGTTTCACTTGAGGCAATTGATTTAATACCAAATCATTATATTTCTCATTGGTTAAAATCAAGATATTCTCAACAGGTATCAATTTTGAAAGTCTGGAAAATGTTTTTTGTATCAACGTTTCTCCAGTTCCTAACATATCGTGGAATTGTTTAGGAAAATCGCTTGTGCTCACAGGCCAAAAACGTGAACCAACTCCACCAGCCATCAATATTGCGTAATAATTTTTATTCATTTATTTCTTAAATCTAAAATTGTTAATCATTGGCCTAAATTAATTTGGCAACAATTCAACTTCAGCATTGGGTTGAAACAAATACAATCGTCCAGAGCTTATTTCTAAACATTCGTATCGTTTAACACGCAAAGCTATTTTTTTGAAAATCTTTCCGTTGTGAATTCTAAAATGACTTCCAAAAGGAATTTCAAAGATATAATTTTTATCGGTTTCTTTTAGGTCAAATTGTTTTAATGCTAAAGCTAATTTTGCATCGGTATCGCTACTTGCTTTTGGATTTCGGAAATGTTTTGCTAATAAAGGTAATAGTTGATGTGGAAAAATTTCTGGACGAATAAAAGGCACCATCATTCTTTGAAAAGTGAGTTTCCATTCATCGCCATGCGGTTTTATGTTTCGACCATATTTTTCGAAAGCTACCAAATGCGCAATTTCATGAATTAGTGTAATTAAAAATCGGTATTTATTCAAACTCGCATTCACGGTAATCAAATGAAATCCTTGCGCATCTTTTCTATAATCGCCATGACGGGTTTGACGCTCATTAACGATTTTAAGATGCACATGATTGGCTTTGATTAACTCAAAACAATGATGAACAGCATGTTCTGGAAGATATTTTTGTAAAACGTCGCTCAATTTTAAGGCGTTGAAGATGAAACTTGCAATACTTTTCCGTTATAATATTTATTTCCAGTCAAAGCAAAATTGAAGATATAATCTGCCATTTCTTTTGCAGAAAGTGGTGCTTCGTAACCTGGAAAAGCTTCTTGCAACATTTCTGTATTTACAGCTCCAAGTGCTAAAACATTAAAAGCAATCCCTTGCTCTTTGTATTCTTCAGCTAATAATTCGGACAACGTAATTATCGCACCTTTACTTGATGAATAAGCAGCTAATCCAGCGAATTTCATACTTCCTTGAATACCGCCCATCGAACTAATCATCACCACATGACTTCCTTTTCCCATAAATGGAATACAGAATTTTGTTAATTCGGCAACCGCAAAAACATTGACTTTGTATATGTTTTGAAATTCTTCTGAAGTAATTTGTGTAAACGGTTTATGAATTAAACTTCCAGCATTGTGAATTAAAACATCAACTTTTTTCCATGTTCGATTGATGAAATTTTCCACTTGAAGTAATTCTTCAGGATTTGAAATATCTATTGACAAACACGTAATATTTGGATTTTCAATTAACTCTCTAGGTGTTTTTCGAGAAATGGCTAACACTTGATGGCCAGCATCTGCAAATTGCAAGGCTAATTCGTAACCAATTCCGCGAGAAGTTCCTGTTATGATTATATTTTTCAAAATAGTTTTATTTTATGTAAAAATAGAAAATAAAAAAATCCCGAAAAAATTTCGGGATTCTAATATAACAAATATAATTTTAAGCTAACATAGTTACTGGATTTTCCATAAACGCTTTAAACGTTTGTAAGAATTGAGCTCCAGTTGCTCCGTCCACTGTTCTGTGGTCACAAGCTAAAGTAACAGTCATTGTGTTTCCAACTACGATTTGACCATTTTTAACTACTGGTTTTTCAATAATTGCACCAACAGATAAAATAGCAGAATTTGGTTGATTGATAATCGAAGTGAACGATTGAATTCCGAACATTCCTAAGTTAGAAATAGTAAATGTACTTCCTTCCATTTCAGCTGGTTGAATTTTTTTAGATTTTGCTTTTCCTGCTAAGTCTTTTACATTAGCACCAATTTGAGTTAAACTCATTTGGTCTGTAAATTTCAATACTGGAACCATTAAACCGTCTTCAACTGCTACTGCTACTCCAATATTAACGTGGTGATTGATAACCATTGCATCTTCTCTCCATTGTGAATTTACTTGTGGATGCTTTTTCAATGCCATTGCACTTGCTTTGATTACCATATCGTTGAAAGAAACTTTCGTATCTGGTAATCCGTTAATCATATTTCTTGAAGCAATTGCATTGTCCATATCTAACTCGATTGTTAAATAGTAATGCGGTGCTGTAAATTTAGATTCTGATAATCGTCTCGCAATGGTTTTACGCATTTGCGAATTTTTTATTTCTTCTTGGAATACTTCTCCTGCTGGAACAAATGGTTTTACAGCTGCAACAGTATTTGTAGCTTCTGCAACCGCTTGAGATGGAGTTGCAACTGTTGATGGAGAGAAATTCTCCACATCTGATTTTACAATTCTTCCATTTTCACCAGAACCTTTTACTTGAGACAAGTTGATTCCTTTATCTTGAGCAATTTTTTTAGCTAATGGAGAAGCAAAAACTCTTCCCGAAGTAGTTTGTTCAGCTACTGCTACTTCTTGAGCAACTGCTTTTACTTCTTCAGTTTTAGGAGCTTCAGCCACAGCGCCAACTTTATAGTTAGCAGCAATTCCTGAAACATCAGTTCCTGCTGGTCCTAAAATTGCTAAAATTGTATCTACTGGAGCAGAATCACCTTCTTGCACTCCGATATATAATAACGTTCCTGCATTAAAAGATTCGAATTCCATCGTAGCTTTATCCGTTTCGATTTCAGCTAAAATATCACCTTCTTTTACAGTATCTCCAACTTTTTTTAACCAAGTCGCAACTGTTCCTGTTGTCATAGTGTCTGACAAACGAGGCATCGTTACTACTTTTACACCAGCTGGTATCTCAACTGCTGCTGAAGTTGGTTTTGCTTCTTCCACTACTTTTTCTTCTTTAGCTTCAGTCGCTGTTCCACCATTTAATAAAGCTGAAATGTCTTCACCAGCTGTTCCAATAATAGCTAATAAAGAATCCACTGGTGCTGACTGTCCTTCTTGAATTCCGATATGTAATAAAACACCATCATGAAATGATTCAAACTCCATTGTTGCTTTATCGGTTTCAATTTCAGCAAGAATATCACCAGTTTTAATTGTATCACCCACTTTTTTTAACCAAGTTGCTACAACTCCTTCGGTCATCGTATCACTCAAACGGGGCATTGTTATAATTTGTGCCATAGTTCTTATAATTTATGTGGAATGAAAGGATAATTTTCTTGTTCGTACACTACGTCGTATAATTGATTTACTTCTGGGAATGGAGATTCTTCAGCGAATTTCTCACATTCAGCCACTAAATCAGCTACTCTTTGATCGATTGCTTCAATTTCAGCTTCTGTAGCGTAGTTATTTTCTTTGATCACATCTAAAACTTGAATAATTGGATCGATTTTTTTGTATTCTTCCACTTCTTCTTTCGTTCTATATAATTGTGCATCAGACATTGAGTGTCCTCTGTAACGGTAAGTTTTCATTTCTAAGAAAGTTGGTCCATCGCCACGACGAGCTCTTTCCATTGCTTCGTGCATTGCTTCAGCCACTTTCACTGGATTCATTCCGTCAACTGGCCCACAAGGCATTTCGTAGCCTAAACCTAGTTTCCAAATATCAGTATGATTTGCAGTTCTCTCTACAGAAGTTCCCATAGCATAACCGTTGTTTTCAACAATAAATACTACTGGTAATTTCCAGTTCATTGCCATATTGAAAGCTTCATGTAAAGAACCTTGACGCGCAGCACCATCACCAAAATAAGTTAAAGTAACTCCACCAGTTTCAAAATATTTATCTGCAAAAGCAATACCTGCTCCTACTGGAATCTGCGCTCCAACGATACCGTGTCCTCCATAAAAACCATGTTCTTTAGAGAAAATATGCATCGATCCACCCATACCTTTTGAAGTACCTGTTACTTTTCCGTACAATTCTGCCATTACTTTTCTTGGATCTACACCCATTCCAATTGGCTGAACGTGGTTACGGTAAGCTGTAATCATTTTGTCTTTTGACAAATCCATAGCGTGTAAAGCCCCAGCTAATACTGCTTCTTGACCGTTATATAAATGTAAAAATCCTCTAACTTTTTGTTGGATATAAACAGCAGCTAATTTGTCTTCAAATTTTCTCCAAAACTGCATGTCTTCATACCATTTAAGGTAAACTTCTTTGGTTATTGGCTTCATTATGTTTGTTTTTTAATTCAATTGTATTATTCACAATTTTTACGAAAAGCAAAAATACTACATAGAACCTTACTGAAAAAATTAAATTCTATGATTTTTGCGTTTTTTTGTGCTAAATCGTTAAAAAAATCTACGAAATCGTTATAGATGATTCTTATCGAAAACTAATGGCAAAAGATTTTTTAATGAATCTGATTTATAAATCAATCCTTTTGCACCCATAAAAAGTATTTCGATTGGAATATCTTGCTTGAATTCGTACTCAGCAATAGCCTGGCGACAACTACCACATGGCGGAATTGGCTCTTCTAAATCTCTATCCTGTGGAGATGCTGTGATGAACATTTTTACAATTCTTGCATTTGGATAAGTTGCACCTGCATAATAAATAGCCACACGTTCTGCACATAAGCCAGATGGATAGGCAGCATTTTCTTGGTTGGAACCTTGCACTACAATTCCATTATCTAATAAAATTGCTGCACCAACTGTAAATTTTGAATAAGGCGCATAAGCCTTACTTCTTGCTTCAAAAGCTTGATTCATCAAATCAATTTCTTGTTGTGACAACTCATCTTTTGAAAGTACCGAAATGGTAGTGTTTATAATAATTTGCTTCATATGTGAGGAAAAAAAATCCAAATTCTAAAAAAAGAATTTGGATAGTTTGTTAATTTATTTTTTTATCTATAGTTCATCGAAATTGTCTCCGAAATTAAATGTAAGAGAAAAACGAAGCGTGTTTTCTAAAGGATTTCTCACTTTTGATGCCGAGAACAAATAGGACACATCTACTTTTACTACATTATATTTAAACCCTGCTCCTAATGTAAAGAACTTTCTCGCTCCTTTTAATTCATTTTCATTAAAGAATCCTAAACGCATTGCAAATGAATCTTGGTACCAATATTCAGCTCCTAATGCCCAAGTAAATTCTTTTAATTCTTCAGAAAATCCATCAGGCGCATCATTGAATGATTTGAAAACTCCTTCAGTCCAACTTATCTTTCTATAATCACTTAATGCTTGTGCATAAGCATCATCTGCAATATCTTGTTCTGCCGGCTCAATTGCACCACTTCCATCAGCGTCAATTGCAGCCACTAATGCTGGCGGCGTTGGCACTAATAATTTTGTAATTTCTGCCGTTACACCTATCTTATTGTATTCATCAAATATAAAATCAAATCCTCCACCTAAACGCATGTTTGCCGGTAAAAAATTATTATTTAAATCATCATTATCGTAGCTGATTTTTGGACCTAAATTTTGAAAATTAAATCCCGCTCTCCATCTTCCGTTGAAATCATTATATGCAACTTCTTCTGATTGATAATATCCTGCAACATCTACCGCAAAAGTTGAAGCTGCACTCGCATCATTTGAACCATCATTAATCTTTAAACTCGAGCGAATATATCTTCCAGCCACAGCCATTGAAAAACGCTCACTTAGTTTCAATGAATAAGAACCATCTAATGCTAATTCATTTGGATTAACAACTCTTGGCACTTCATTTGGATCACCTGTTTCTCTTAATTCAATATCACCTAACCCAAAAAAACGTAATGATCCAGCAAATGCACTTCTTCCCTCAGCACCAAATCTATTGTAATAGGTGATTTGCCCCAAAGAAATATCATTTGCAATACTAGTTAAATAAGGCGTGTAACTTACTGAAAATCCTTGTTTTTGCAATGAAAAAGCATATTTTGCAGGATTATATTGTTGAGAAAATGCATCTGCAGATGTTGCTACACCCATATCAGCCATACCAGCAGATCGAGCATCGGCAGCAATAAGTAAAAAAGGCACTCCTGTTGTTATAACTCGGCTATTATCTTCTTGGGCTTTTGCAAATTGACTAACTACTACAAGGGTTAATAATAAAGCAATTTTTTTCATTTTATACATTGAAATTAATTTGACAAATATAGTATTTTATTACAGGATTACAAGTTTCTCATATTTTTCTGCAGATTTACCTGTGGATACAGATTTTACAGTTAATTTATATATATAAACTCCTTTTCCTATTTTATCTCCAAAATCATCTTTTCCATCCCAAGTAATTTCTCTAGACAAAAATCCTTCTGTCATTACTTGCTGATTGATGGTTTTTACTAATTTACCTGAAATCGTTAAAATTTGAACTTGAACATCCAATTGTTCAAACGGCATGTTGTGGTTAAACCAAAACTCGGTGTAACTAACAAACGGATTCGGATAATTCAATACTTTTTCAATTCTCAATCCTTCATCTGAACAAATAGCATTGAATTGAATCTCGGCAGTAATCAAATTATTATAAACATCCCAAGCTTTGAACAATATTGTATGCAAGCCTGGTGACAAATCTCTAAATGGAAACCTAACACTCCCGTTTGTATAATCGTCATTTTCGGTTTCATAATACTCATTCAACACATACGGATTTGTTTCATCACCATCTAAAATAGCAACAATATCATGTCCAATTCCACTAGCGGTATTAATACCATTTTCATCAGACAAAAACGCTAATAATATAGGAGCACAATTTGTAATTCCGCCCGAAACAAAACCTTCATCATTCATATGCAAACGAACCGTTGGCGGAGTTGTATCGCTTGGGGCATTTACATTAACACCACCTATTTGAATTGTTTTATCATAACCCGTCTGGTCTTCTAAATTTGAAACTTCTCTTTTCGCATAAAAACTAATCTTTCCATTTCCAACAGGAATTCTAATGTCTTGCGGAACAATAAAGCTAAATTCAAATTGCCCATTTACAACAGAGGCGTTTCCTCTAAAAACGGTTTCTCCTAATGTTACGAAATTCATTATTATCAAACCATTTGAATCAGTCGTTCCATTATTACCCAATGTGCTTCTGTTGATGTCTTTATCAAAAATTTGAACCGCTAAATCCCCGTTATAATTTGAAATTAAAACATCATTTTCATCCCTAACCTCTCCTGTTATTTTAACCAAACTCAATGCTTGCATAACTGGCAAAGGTTGATTAACTGGAATATCATTTACTTTTGTTAGAACAACTTTTGGTTTGGGTATTGCTAATTTTAAAGCCGGGTCACCAATATAAAAAACAACTCTTCGATTGTCTGAACCTGTAGATAACTTAGTTTGTCTTAATGCTTCTGAAATAGTTGGATAATTAGTTGAACCAAAAGCATACAAATCTTCACTCAATAAATTATTCATTTGAAATCCTGTTCCTACACCAATTTGTCTTGTTGTCGCAATCAAACCTATTGCTCCTCCAGATTTATTCCAAAACATGTACTCACCACCGGTAAAACGATTTGGATCATCAAAACGGGTAAATTCACAAGTTATTGTAACAAATAACGGATATCTGTATCGATTAGTTAAATTTTGAGCATCTAATTTTTCAAATAAGCGTTCTCTGGCCAAAAACTCTTCATTTCCATGTCCAAAATAATTAAAAACCAAAGCTCCCAATTGTAAAGCATCTAAAAAATCTGTTTTAGCTTCTGGATAACGCTCTCCTCCTGCTGCTACTTGCTGTACATAGGCATCTGTATGTATTTTTTTTACATTAACAAATGGCTTTTGAGCAGTTAATACATCTGCTAAATCGTTTAATCCGAATTGTAAAGTTGCATCCGTAGAATTATCTGCATCATCAGAATAGATTACATAGTTATTACGCCATCTACCATAAGATTGTTCATCATGATATTCAATTACCTTGTTTACCATTTCGGCCGCTTGTGTTGTAGTAGACACCAACATTCTCCCTACAGCAATATCAATTCCATCAAAACCTCCCGTCATAGTTCCTTCAGTATCATCCATTAATCCATAAAAATCATCGGACATAAAGGATGTGTACAATGAAAAATTAGAACTATTATTTGTTTCTGAAGCACCAGGATTAAAACCATGAAATACAGGAACAATATTCGTGTTATTGAACAATCTTTCTTTATAATCATAAGATGCATCTCCAAAAAGATTTACATATTTAACTCTTTTATCAGAAGATGATGCATTCCAATACACATATTTAATAAAATTACGAATCGCTGCGATATCTTGTTTTCCAGAAGCAAATTCTTGATATATTTTTTCAAGTGTTACTACTCGAACACTCATACCTGAATTATTTCTATGGAAATCAGCCAAAGTTTCAGCTTGACTTGCTAAAAATTGAGGCGTAATAATTAAATAATCTATGTCTTGAAAAGCACCAGAATTATCATTAAAAATGGTCCCTTTTAAATTTTGATTTAAAACACTGGTATTTACTTCCTTTAATGGTGTAAACACATCTGCTAAATCAACGGCAACATATTTTCTGGCAGTTCCTAAATTTACTTTGAACGAAAAACTTGCCCCAGTAATGTTATCATATTTAGTCACATTATACAAGTCTGTTACATCCCAAACTTGAGAAATTGCAGTTGCAGCTGTCAAATTGTATTGACCAACTCCAATATTTGTTTGCTCCAAATCGTTTGAAAACACAAATTGCTTTCCATACCCAACTAAATTACGTTTTGATTTTAAACGAATGAAATCCAAATAACCATTAGAATTAGGCACTCCACCATTATCATAAGTCATTAAAATTGAAATAGAAGATGAAGTTGTAGAAAATGTTGTGTTTAGGGCAGATTCATAACCTTCAACTCCGCTAAAAGCAACTAATTGAGGAAAAGTAATCGTTCCAATATCTTGATTATTCGCTTTGAAATTAAAAGACGAATTCCCAAACGACTTTGAAGCTGTATTGATTTTTACATCTACCGGAACAGAAGTATCAATGTTTGGAATAGTAAAATCAAAAGTTTGTGTATTATCAATATTAAATTGTTCGCCTAACCATCTTCTCCCTACTTTACCACCATTTACCAAATCTTTTTCATAATAAACTACATCATCAAATTGAGTAAAATTTAAAGTAGGTGATGCTGAAGGCTCTGTAGCAGTTTGCATTCTTTTCCCTGTTCCGCCCGAAGATGTAATATAATAATAAGATTTATCTGCAAATAAATTTACACTTGTTAAACTTTCTGTATTCCAAGTATCAACTCCTTCTGCATAAAACAAAATATAATCGCTATTATCAAAAGCGCCATCACTTTCACCTATAAACTGAATTGCATTTTCTTCTAAATCATTTGGATAAGAAGTAGCATTTAATAAAGGCAACATTCTTCCTCCATTTCCATAGATTTTAATATTTCTTGGATCAACATTTACATTAAATCCAAGACTTTGTAAAAATGATTTAGAAACTTTGTAAACGCCAGATTTTTCAACATAAAAACGATACCAATTACCAGAAGCTAAAACAGAATTTGAAATAGATTGGACTACATTAGAATTTGAGATTTTATTTGACGGAGATAAATTTGAAATTGAATAGGTAAAAGAGACCACTTTTTTATAACCAGATTCATCTCTTATTATTGGAGAAAATGAAATCAATCCTTTATATGAATCTCTAGCAGAAACAACTTCAAATTTTGAATTTATAGTCGAAGACAAAAAATTAAGATTCAAATCATATAATTCTGAACTTGAAATAGATTGATAATTTACAGCTGTAATTTGCAAAGTAGCATTAACAGCACTTACATCGACAACCTTTTTAAAGCTAATTTTTTTAGCAGAAACATCAATATCATAATATTCAGATTGAAATTGAGGAATTTTAAAAGAGAAATCTCCTAAATTATAATTAACCTGTTGCTTCCAATTAAGAGTAATCGTTTCGCTTTGTTGTGCGAAAAGAGTTGAAGCAAATAAAAGTAATAAGTATTGTATCTTTTTCATCATTTCTACAACGTGATTTGGCAAAATATATTACAAAGAGAAAAAAATATTTTCATTTTAAGCTAAATTATTGCAATAAAATATGATTTAATCCGTTGTAAAGGAAAGCATTTTAACACAAGATTAAATTTTTTTTACAAATTTTTAAAAACGTGTTGCATATTAATACATAATTATTATCTTGCGACACTAAATTTATTACCTACTGAAAGTATGAAAATTAAGAAAATTATGGCTTTAAAATTGTTAGTTGTAATGGCGCTAACAATTGGTTTTACTGGTTGTAGTAAAAAAGGAAGCACTAAAGGTGGTTCATCAGCTACAGGTTGGAAAATTAATGACAAGAAAGGTGGTTTCCAGTTTAACGACAAGTTCAAGAAACAAGAAACTCCTCCAGGAATGATTTCTGTAGAAGGTGGAACATTCACTATGGGTAAAGTTCAAGATGATGTGATGCACGATTGGAATAACACTCCAAGTCAACAACACGTTCAATCTTTCTTTATGGATGAAACAGAAGTTACTAACAAAATGTATGCTGAATACTTATTTTGGGTAAAAACGGTTTTCCCTCCAACGGAAGAAAATTATAAAAATATTTATAACGGAGCAATTCCAGATACTTTAGTATGGAGAAACCGTTTAGGATATAACGAAACCATGACAAACAATTACTTAAGACACCCAGCATATGCTGATTATCCTGTAGTTGGTGTTAACTGGATTCAAGCTGTTGAATTTAGCAAATGGAGAACTGATCGTGTAAACGAAAATATTTTAGAACGCGAAGGTTACCTTAAAAAAGACAACAAAGTTAAGTTAGGAACAGATGTAAAAGCTGAATCATCATTCAGTACAGAAGCTTATATCAACTCTCCATCAAAATCTTTCGGAGGAAACGAAGAGATAGTTCTTAAGAAAGAAATGGGCGGTGGAAGAAGACAAGCTGCTGATACAGCTAAAAACGTATATGCTCAAAGAAGTTCAGGTTTAATTTTACCTGAGTACAGACTTCCAACCGAAGCCGAATGGGAATACGCTGCTGTTGCATTAGTAGGTAACAGAGAATATAACATCTACAAAGGACAAAAGAAATATCCTTGGAATGGTCAATACACTCGTTCTTCAAAAAGACAATACAGAGGAGACCAATTAGCCAACTTTAAACAAGGAAAAGGAGACTACGGAGGAATTGCTGGATGGTCTGATGATGGTGCTGACATTACCAACAAAGTAAAAAGTTATGCTCCAAATGATTTCGGATTGTACGATATGGCTGGAAACGTAGCTGAATGGGTACAAGACGTTTATAGACCTTTAGTTGATGATGAAGCAAATGATTTCAACTACTTTAGAGGTAACGTTTACACTAAAAATAAAATTGGTGAAGATGGAACTGCAGAATTAGTTACTTCTGACAACATCACTTATGACACATTAAGTAATGGTAGAATTATGGCTAGAAATTTCCCTGGTCAGATTGCTCAAGTTCCAGTTGATGAAAACGAAACTTATCTAAGAACTCAATTCTCAACTTCTGACAACAGAAACTACAGAGATGGTGATAGACAATCTACACGCTACTTTAAATTTGGCGGTTCTGAAGAAGAAAACGCTGAAGGTGGAGAAGAAAAATTCAGAATGTACGAATCTCCAAAGCATAAAATTTCAACTGTAGTTGACTCTACGAACACTGAAAAGAAAATGCTAAAACAATTTGATAAATCTGATAAAAGAACATCTTTAGTTGATGACAACGTAAGAGTTTATAAAGGTGGATCATGGAGAGATAGAGCATATTGGTTAGATCCAGCTTCAAGAAGATATTTCCCACAAGATATGGCAACTGATTACATTGGATTTAGATGTGCAATGTCTAAAGTAGGCCCAAAATCAAACAAGAAAACTCCGAGAGGAAACGTGAAAAAATAATTTCACTAAAAATACTTATAAAAGCCCTTTTTTACGAAAGGGCTTTTTTTTATCTTCGTGTTTCTCAACAAAACAAACTTTCCAATGACTATAGATGTAATACATTCTTTATTCCTAGAATGCTCAACCGTTTCAACCGACACAAGAAAAATCGAAAAAGACTGCTTATTTGTAGCACTAAAAGGAGAAAAATTTGACGCCAATACATTTGCAAAAGAAGCCTTAGAAAAAGGAGCAAAGTATATAATTATTGATAACCCTACATATCACATCAATCAAAAAACAATACTTGTAAATAACTCTCTTGAAACATTACAAGAATTAGCAAAATTTCATAGAAAACACATTGGATTACCAATTATTGCTCTAACTGGAAGCAATGGAAAAACAACAACAAAAGAGCTTATACACGCAGTTTTATCAAAAAAATACAATACCATAGCAACCATCGGCAACTTAAACAACCACATTGGAGTTCCTTTAACACTATTACGTTTTACACAAAATACCGAAGTTGGAATCGTTGAAATGGGAGCAAACCACCAAAAGGAAATAGAATTTCTTTGTGATATTGCACAACCTGACTATGGTTATATTACTAATTTTGGCAAGGCACATCTAGAAGGTTTTGGAGGAATTGAGGGTGTTATCAAAGGAAAAAGCGAAATGTATTCCTATTTAGAAAAAAACAACAAATTAGCATTTGTAAATTTAGATGACGCTATTCAAAATGAAAAAACTAAAACATTAAAAAGATATAGTTTTTCTATAAATGAAAGCAATCCTAATACACAAATTAGTAGCGTTGAGGCCAATCCGATGGTACAAATAAAATATAAAAACCATACTATAAACTCACACTTAATAGGAATATACAACGCGAATAATATTAATGCTGCGATAGCAATAGGTAATTATTTTAAAGTTCCTGATGAATTGATTAAAGAAGCTATTGAAAATTATATTCCAGAAAACAATCGTTCTCAAATGATTCATAAAAATGGAAATGAAATAATTTTAGACGCCTACAATGCAAATCCTAGCAGTATGAGTGCTGCTATTGCTAATTTTATTCAACTTGACAAGCCTAATAAAATTGCAATTTTAGGAGATATGTTTGAACTAGGAGAAGAAAGCTTAGCAGAGCACAAAAAAGTTATTCAGCTTGTAGAAAAAGAAACTGAAATAACCACCTATTTTATCGGAAAAGATTTTTTCGCAAACAAAACAAACAACAGTCACATATTATTTTTTGAAGATTTCAAAGCATTTTCAAAACATTTGACTGAGAAAAGACCAACAAACCATTTAATCTTAATAAAAGGCTCAAGAGGAATGGCTCTTGAAAAAACATTAGAAATTATATAAAAATAAAAAAAGCACTTCAATTGAAGTGCTTTTTTATGTTTTGTGGGCGATGAGGGGTTCGAACTTTCCTCATAATGCGCTCATTTATAATAAATTATATAAGTCTAAAAATCAAAGGTCTCGATTTTGCTCCTTCATATAGAAACAAACATCACTAAATCTTAATACTGTAAATTTAATAATTTTTATAATCTTCTGCAAATTAATTCATTACTAAATGATACTAAAAAATGAACTGGTTATTTAAGTGTTTATAGGTGCTTTTCTTGATTAAAATTTGTTTTAGCATTTCTTCTATTTTAACCAAAAATCAAGTGAGTTACTTGTTCATATTTTATGCCACTATATGTACAGAACTCTTCAATCGTTAGAAACTCATTTTCGAGCTTATTGAGGTCTTTTTTTATCTTTTGCATTAATCTAGTACTTTGACGATAACTCTTGCCTGTTATTCGTTGTATGTCCTTTGGATAGATGCATACCCTCTGATTATTCAATTTCATACTTTATCCATACCTTTGATATAGCTATGCTATACTTCTGACGTGCAGAAAATCTTTTGCAATTTAGTTATAATTTTTCATACTTATTTATTTTGTTTTTATGTTCATTTAAGACACTTGTGTCGATTTTGGACATATGGTACACTTGTTACTTTTTCTTTAGTGAAATGCTTTGTAAACTTTGCTTTAATCATTCAAAATGTGGTTGCAACTGATTGAAAGAATGAAGGAGATTTTAGATGAATGTTTAACAAAATTTTGAAGTAATGGCTAGACAGAAAGGCATAATTAAATTAAAAGGTACTATCGGAGATATTACTTTTTACAAAACGCAAGATGGGCACTTGGCAAGAGAAAAAGGAGGAATTGACGCTAGTAGAATTGCAAGTGATCCTGCGTTTCAAAGAACTCGTGAGAATGGTTCCGAGTTTGGTAGAGCTGGTAAAGCAGGAAAAATGCTTAGAACAGCTTTACGACCGTTGCTTTTAAATTCTGCTGATGGTAGAATGGTTAGTCGCTTAACTCAAGCGATGGTAAAAGTTATCCAAGCAGATTTAGTAAGTGAAAGAGGTTTGCGTAACGTGATTGATGGAGAAGCTGAATTGTTATTTGGCTTTGAATTTAATATCCGTGGTAAGCTTGGTACAACTTTGTTTGCTCCGTTTGTGGCAACGATTGACAGAGTTGCAGGAGAAATCACTGTGGATTTGGCATCATTTATTCCTACGAATATGATTGCTGCTCCAAGTGGAACTACTCACTACAAAATCATTTCTGGTGGAGCTGAAATTGATTTTGAAGCTGAAACGTATGTGGTTGCTACATCTGAAACGGCAATTTTGCCTTGGGATGGAACTGCTACTGCTCCAATTAACCAAATAAATGCGGTTACACCTGCAAGTACAAAACCTTTGTTCTTGGCTTTAGGTGTTGAATTCTATCAGGAGATTAATGGGCAAATGTATCCGTTGAAAAATGGTGCTTTTAACCCTTTGTCGATTGCGAAAGTTGATAGCGGTGTGTAATGGTTATTTGGTTAACTAGAACTTATTTCCCTGAAGGAACAAATGGTAAACTCGAATGCGAAGGCAAATTGATTTGTAACACTATTGAATTGCCATGGAAGATGAACGAAACGAAGGTTTCCTGTATTCCGGAAGGGAAATATTTTATTAGAAAGCGATATAGTGCAAAATATAAATGGCATTTGGAATTGGTGGATGTGCCGAATAGAAAGTTTATTCTATTTCATCCTGCTAATAATGCTCAAAAAGAATTGCAAGGTTGTATTGCTCCTGTTACTAAACTTTCTGGACCTGGATTAGGTTTGATGTCGAGAAAAGCTTTTACGAAGTTAAAAGACTTTGTTTACAAAGCTTTGGACAATAAAGAAAGTGTTGAATTAATTATCCAATAGATCCTTAACAGGATGACAAAAAACGTAATTATGAAAAAAATCATTAATAGAGCAAAAGCTCCCACACCAAAATTCTTCAAAGTGCTTCGAACTGTTGGGTTGGCATTAGCTGCCGTTGGAGGAACTATTTTAGCAGCTCCAATTGCTTTACCCGCGATTGTAACTACCATTGGTGGTTATGTTGCTGTAGCTGGTGGAGTTTTGTCAGCTGCAAGTCAGCTTACTACAACTGATGACAGCCAATAATCCCACGTTGATGGGAACTGCTGGAGGCACATTTTTAAGTATTGTACCAAATCTTTCCTCTGATGATATTGCCAAAACGGTTATCTTGGCTACCGTTGGAGCCGTTGTGAGTTTTACGATTTCGTTACTGCTTAAAAGCCTAAATAAGAAGCACAAAAAATAAGTTTAGCCCTAGTTGTGGTGACCTTTGGGTTAAACAAAATGAAAGCCAAGTCGTGAGACCTGGCTTTTTTTATTTGTTTCGATACCTCATCAAAATGGCATTGCGAAGCTCATTGATTAAGTGGATGTTTTTTGCGTGGTGTGCTTCTTGTTCTTGCAGCAGCTTGAGTGCTTGGATGTTTTTATGATGCAACTCGTGTTCACGCATCAATCGGGTTGCTTTTGGATTGAACTCTTTTTTGAATTCATAGAGAGATAAGAACGGAATAACCGAACCGCGAAGAAAAGGCATCCAGAATTTTGATTTCCATAGGCTCATGGCAATCCAAAAAATGTCCTCTTTTTGAGCTTCGGTTTGGAAGATTAATACAAAGCTGTTTGTAAAAGCTTCATTGCTTGGTTTTCCGCTATTTAATCCTTTCGATAATACGAAAAAATGCGGTTTGGCATAGTGCACCCCAGGTTGGTGGGTTTTAATAAAAATTGTGTCCATAATACAAGGATTTAAAGGTTAACTTCCTTCTTCTTCCTGTTCTGGTTGCCCGAAATGTGAATAGAAAACCAAAGTGCCTCACACACATTTTTGCAAAAGAAAAAAGGAAAAAAAAGAAAGCCGTCTTGCCTTGTGGAGGGTTTCAAAAAAGCAAGT
>ERZ1034363.238-NODE-238-length-39291-cov-17.837022_pt1 | contig 39291 bp, 46 predicted proteins | sample MGYA00520616_ERZ1034363 | MGnify/ENA primary metagenome ERZ1034363 (study PRJEB33736, sample SAMEA104284506) | Azolla filiculoides | biome: Urban; feature: Water surface; material: Ditch water | place: Netherlands | collected 2015-10-28 | depth 0-0.1 m ... | reverse complement strand
AAACAGGCTTTTAAGCCTAAGGCGCGAAACGACTTCCTCGCTATCCTCCCGATGATCAATCGGGGATTCTGAGCTTATTAAAGTTCGGAATCAAGATATAAGAGGCGAATGAATTCGCCTCTACATTAACATCAAAAATCGGTAAGTTATTTTTAGCTAAGCTTTAAGACGCGGCAGATTGCAAATTCACAAAATATTTCTCGCGAATATAAAAAGCCACATTCACTAGCAAAATCAACACAGGTACTTCAATTAAAGGGCCAATCACTGCTGCAAAAGCTTGTCCTGAATTTACTCCAAACACTGCAATTGCCACCGCAATCGCTAATTCAAAATTATTGCCTGCGGCGGTAAAAGATAAGGTCGCACTCACTTTATAACCCGCACCTGCTTTGGCGGACATATAAAAGGTGATAAAAAACATCAATACAAAATAAATACACAACGGCACAGCCAACCGCACCACATCCATTGGCAGTTGCACAATGTATTCGCCTTTTAAAGAAAACATCACCAAAATAGTAAAGAGCAACGCAATTAAAGTTATCGGGCTGATTTTAGGAATGAAAACTTCTTCATACCATTGCTGACCTTTTTGCTTGAGCAACACAAAGCGCGTCAACATGCCGCCAAAAAAAGGAATTCCTAAGTAAATCAACACACTTTCTGCTACTTGCCACAAACTGACTTCGACTTTTAATCCTGACGCAATTCCCAGCCAATCGGGTAACAGCGTGACAAACAGATAGGCATAAAACGAAAAAAACAGCAGTTGAAAAATCGAATTAAACGCCACCAATCCCGCGCAATATTCAGTATCGCCTTCCGCCAAATCATTCCACACCAACACCATCGCAATGCACCGCGCCAAGCCGATGATAATTAAGCCGACCATGTAATCGGGATAATCTTTCAGGAAAATAACCGCTAACGCAAACATCAGCACGGGGCCAATAATCCAGTTTTGAATCAGCGATAGCACTAGCACTTTTTTATTTTTAAAAACTTCGCCTAATTTTTCGTATTTCACTTTTGCCAGTGGCGGATACATCATTAAAATCAAACCGATAGCTATCGGAATAGACGTTGTACCGACTTGAAACTCGGTTAATGTTTGACTAAAAGGCGGATAAAAATAGCCTAAGCCTACGCCACACGCCATTGCGGTAAAAATCCACAGCGTTAAAAAGCGTTCAATAAAACCTAAACGTTTGTGCTGGCTCATATTAGTCCTTTCTGCTGCCGATTTGATTTAAAAATACCGTTAATTCGGCATCGGTTAAATCTTCCAAAGGCAGTGCCAACATATCGCGAATCCGCAATTCCAAAGCACTGTAGGTTTCTTCAAAAGCGGTGATGATTTCCGCTTCTGTGCCTTCAACATGCGCAGGGTCTGGCAAGCCCCAATGTGCTCGCACCGCGCTGTTTAAATACGCAGGGCACACTTCGCCCGCCGCGTTATCACACACTGTTATCGCAAGATCAATTTCGTGGTTTGCAAATTCATCCCACGATTGGCTTTGATAACCTTCCGTTGGCAAACCGTGTCTTGCCAAGGTTGCTAAGGCATTGGTGTTGATTCTGCCAAGCGGATGACTGCCGGCAGAAAAAGCTTGGATTTTTCCTTTGCCTAAGTGATTGAATAATGCCTCGCCCAATACACTGCGGCATGAGTTGCCAGTGCATAACACTAAAACTTTTAACATGATGAATAATCTCTAAAAAAAGGAATGAATGGCTTATATCTTAACATACGGATAAGCATATATAACAAGCGGAAAAAAACTTAGCAGCTGTTTTTCTCAGCAGGATTATTGATGCTTTTTAATCGCGCGTAATCTTGTCGATAGATTTCGTTATCCATTGTGCCTTGCGCGGCAGCGGCTAACGCCGCAAATGCCCATGCAGGTAAATCGGGATTGATTTTGTAATACACCCATTGTCCAACACGTTGATCTTGCAGAATATTGTTATGGCGCAACGGGGCTAAATGGCGAGAAATTTTCGGCTGCGATAGCTCTAAAGCGGTGGTGAGTTCACACACGCAAAGTTCTTTTTCTTGTTTGTAAAGCAACATCAAACAGCGCAAGCGGGTTTCGTCGCTTAAGGCTTTAAAGTAATTTTCAGGAAGTAGCATTTTTTATTATAAATTATGAAAATAGCGTAATTAAAACAATTATTTAGCAGTTGATAAAACTTGCCAGTGTTGATTCACTAAACCTTGCAGCGGTTGATATTGGGTTTTATAAGACATTTTTTGGCAATGTTTAATCCAAAAACCTAAGTAGACAAAGTCTAAATCTAAACTTTTTGCGTGTTCAATTTGCCACAACACCGCATAAACGCCTAGGCTGAAACTGGAAAATTTGGGGTCAAAAAAAGTGTAAACCGCTGATAGCGCGTTTCCTAAAAAATCAACGACAGCAATCCCTGCTAATTCGCCTGCAATTGAAAACTCGATAAAGCGCGTTTCGCACCATGAGCTGCTGAGAAAATTAATGTAATCATCAACGCTGGAATTTGCCATGCTGCTGTCGGCGTGACGATGTTTTTGATAGCGCATATACATTTCATAATGAGCGGTTTCAAACACAGCGGGTTTCATCACGGCGGTGGTTTCTGCATTGGCTTGCCAACAGCGTTTTTGTTTGCGGTTGCTTTTAAAATCGTGAGCGGGAATGCGTACTGGCACACATTGTTGACAAGCACTGCATTGCGGTCGGTAAACTTCATCGCCACTGCGCCGAAAACCGTGTGCAATCAATTGTGAATAAATTGCGGTGGTTACATTAAAGGCCGGGCTTACAAAAGCCGATTGCGCTTGTTCACCGCTTAAATAATTGCAAGGATGCGGTGTTGAAATGAATAAAGGGATAGAAGCCATTTAGAGTTGCCACGCATGAGAATGTGGCGGAGTGTCGCAATATTTGTTTAACAAATCAATAAAACTCGCGCGGCTGATTTCAGTTGCACCTAAACTGGCTAAATGCGGCGTGTGAACTTGGCAGTCGATAACGCTGTAATTCCATTCGGTTAAATGCCGCACTAAATGTGCAAACGCAACTTTAGAAGCATCGGTTTTGGTGTGAAACATGGATTCGCCAAAAAAAACTTGCCCTAAGGCAACGCCGTACAATCCGCCGACTAATTCCCCTTCACTCCAAACTTCAGCAGAATGCGCAATGCCGAGTTGATGTAATTGCGTATAAGCGTCGATGATTCCTTTGGTAATCCAAGTGCCATTCGCGTAAGAGCGCGGTTTTGAACAGGCGGTAATCACTTGCAAAAAGGCTTTATCCATTGTGAAAGTGAATTTATCAGAGCGCATGGTTTTGCTTAAACTGCGAGAAATATAAATTTGATGGGGTAATAAAATTAAACGTGGATTAGGCGACCACCATAAAATCGGGTCTTGTGGATTAAACCAAGGAAAAATACCCTGGCGGTAGGCGTTAATAATTCGAGTTGGCGATAAACAACCGCCCACAGCTAATAATCCTTCTGGCTCTTGTAAGGCTTTGTGAACAGGAGGAAAAGCTTGTTCAGGTTGATAAGGGTTTAAAACAGTGAGTTTCACAAGATGAATGACAGAGTATTTGAGGATTGCAAGTCGCGCGGCTTGGCAACGCGAGCATCAGGTCACTGTCATTAAGTTAAGAGTTTATTCGTTATTTTTCAATAATATATTTGTAGGTTGGGTTAGCATTTTTTGCTTTAGCAAAAAAGCGTAACCCAACAAAGTGCGTTTATTTTATGCTGAATGTTGGGTTACGCTTATCTCACTACCGCTTGATAAGCCAACCCAACCTACATTTATTCATTTGATTTAGAATAGTTTTTTCTTAACTTAATGGCAGTGGAGTATCAGGTGGGGAGAAAAGCTTGCCCACCTGACAATAGCGAGAGGAATTACATTATTCGCCTGAACCTGAGAAAGCTTTTGGTAAACCGCGTGTTGCTTCTTCCGATTCTTGTTCTGCTACGGCACTTTTTTGCGCAGCAGGAGCGGCAGCGTGTTGTTTTTTACTTTTTTTATGCGAGCTGTGTTTTTTGCTTTTGACAGCTTTTTCAGGAGTAGGTGCAGAAGCTGCTTCTGGTGCAGGTGCAGCAGGAGCTGCTACTTGTGTAGGTTGTGCTGTTGGCGCAGTTGCAGCTTCAGGTGTAGCCGCAGGAGCAGTAGCCGCAGGTGTGGCTTCAGTCGCAGGAGCTGCTGGCGTTGCTTCAGATGCTGGAGTAGCTGCTGGTGCTTGTTCTGCTGGAGCAGCCGCTGGATCTGTTTCTGCTGCGGCATAACCTGCAAAAGTAGTAAGAATTACTAAGCTTAAGCTGTGTAATAAGTTTGTTTTTTTCATCATAATCTCCTAAAGAGTTAAAGTTAATTTAGTAAAAATGAGGCTGTTTGTTCAATCAGATATACATATTAGTACGAATTTGTTTTCAGTACACTGTTAAGAAACTTGTTTTTAACTATCCAATTGAAAAGTAATCTTCTTTTTGTGAATACAGACAATATTTCAGGCATAAAACCTTCCTGGTTTTAGATTTCTGGAAGCTTTGGACAATAAAACTTTTGTTTAACAACGTAAATTATCTAAAAAACGCTTATTCAAGCTGTTGTGTAAACGATTTATATAACTAATTAAAACAAAGCGTTAAATTTTTGCCAAATATTGATACCACAACGGAATAGTGAGCAAACTCAGCAAGGTACTTAACGTGACTGTCATTGCATAAAGCCCACTATCTAAGCGATAGCGATCACACAACACAATGCCAAACATCATCGACGGCATTGCCATTTCTAAAATGCTCGCGGTCAAAAAATCGCCACGCATCCCTAATTGCCATGCCACAAGCAAAGCAAATAATGGCATTAGCACTAATTTAATCACAATCACTGGCAACACTTTCGGGATGTTGCGCCAGTGGATGCTCTGCCATTGCAATCCCATGCCCAGAGATAATAGCATCAAAGGCACAACGGCGGCTGAAAGCGTCGATAAAATTGCGTTGACTCCTTCTGGCATGGCAATGTGATTAAAATTAAAACTCAAGGCAATCATCGCCGCCCAAATAGGCGGGGTTTTGCATAACGATAACCAAAGCGGGTCGGTTTTTTCGATGGAATCGCCATAATGTTGAGCGAGTGAAACTCCTAACGTAAAAACCCAAGGTTCAAAGCCAAATAAATCAAATTGAATGACGATGGAACGTCCAAATTCACCAAAAGTTTTTTCCAGTACGGGTAAACCTAAAAAAGTTACATTTGGAAAAATCGCTAAAATCAACGCGCCGGTTTGTACATTCACAACGCGAAAACTCCGCAATATCAACCAAAGAATGCTGGAGGAAATTAAAATTCCCGCGCTGCAAACTATTGCAATTTCAAACGCTTGGCTGCCAATTTTTGCTTTCCATAACGCAGACAACACTAAGGCTGGCAAGAGTAAATAATAAACCAGCTGTGTTAATACAAACCGAGTTTGCTCTGCGGTTAATCCGGCAGGTTTTAAAATACGCCATAACGAGCCTAACAGTAACAAGACTGTCATTTGTACAAGAGTTGCTGTCATTTTTAAACGCTAAAAATGTTCTATTTAAGCATGAGGCATTCAGATAGCGAAAAAATTTTCAGCCAATACAACAGAAAGTACGCGCTATTTTGCGGATGTTTTGCATAGTTTTAAACTTAAAATGCGTGCTTTCCTCATTAATTGACATACTTAGCTAAAATAAGCATATCTAGGTATAATTTTTATCAGGATAGACCTTTAGAACATTCGTTGAAAACATCATCAAACTTAACAGAACAGGGGAATAAAAATGAAATTGATAAAATTTGTGGCATTGGCATTAACAACGACTTCACTCACATTTATCGGCTGTGCCAGCACCGAAACACCAGCACCTCAAGCCAATGTTGCCGCAGCAGTACCTCAAACCGCACAGTTACTGGGCACTAAATGGCATTATGCGGATGAACAATGGCAATATGATATTGAGTTTACTCCTAACGGCGTGTTGCGCACTACTCATCCGAATGACAAAACCAAAGATAATGATTCTTGGGAGCAAAATGGTGTGAATGTGAATTTTTATTTTAACGATAAATTTTCAACCTACACAGGCAGATTGTGGAGCGGTGTTTTAATGTCTGGAACAGCGGTTAATAAAAAAGGCACAACGTGGAGCTGGAAAGCAACCCGTGCCAATTAAACACGGTTTCTTGAATCGTAACACCACGCAATAACGATATAATGGTTGGTTTTTTAAGTGTTAAACGGAGATTGTGTTAATGGCGTGGTTGTTTTTATTTGCCGCAGGAACGGTTGAAATTGTGTTTGCATTAAGTCTTAAATATAACCAAGGCTTTTCCAAATTGTTGCCCAGTTTGGTGACAATGGTTGCAGGTTGCGGAAGCTTTTATCTCTTAACTTTAGCGATTAGAACTTTACCCATCGGCACAGCTTATGCTGTGTGGACAGGGATGGGCGCGGTGGGGGTTGCTGTTGTTGGGATTGTGTTATTTAAAGAATCTACCGATTGGGTGAGATTGGTGTCGATTTGCTTTATTGTGGTCGGCATTGTAGGGCTTAAATTGAGCCACATAGACTGATGTTACATTTAATTTTTTCTGCGCCTTTAGAAACAGCCATTTTGCAACGGATTGGCAAAAATGATGCCATTTTATTTTTAGAAAATGCCGTGCTGTGTTTACTTAAAAATAGCAAATATCAAACAGTTATTAGCGAGTTACTGGCAGATTGCCGCGTGTTTGTATTAAAGCAAGATATAGAAACACGCGGTATTCACCCTGATGAACTGATGCCAAATCTGACGGTGATTGAATATGCGGACTGGGTTGATTTAACCGTGCAACACCCAAAGGTTCAATCATGGTTTTAATGGTAAATGATGTGGACATCGCGGTGAATGACGAAGGTTTTTTACGTTCATTGCATGATTGGAATGAAGACGTTGCTATCGCGATTGCAGCTTTACATCGTTTGGAATTAACGCCCGCGCATTGGGAGATTATTTTGTTTATGCGTGAGTATTACCAATCGTTTAAACATTTGCCGAATGCGCGGGTTTTTACCAAAGCGATTGCGCATCAATTCGGTGTAGAGAAAGGCAATAGCCGTTATTTACATCAATTGTTTCCAGACGGGCCTCTTAAATACACTTGTAAAATTGCCGGCTTACCGAAACCGCCAACTTGTTTATAAAAAACGGATGTATTAAATTATTTTTTACAAAACTTGTTTGTCCGTATTTATAAAAATTCAGCATATTGCTGGAGTGCAAAACATGTTTTGCACTCCAGTTTCAGTTGCTATTTTAAAGACTCTTAGTGTCATCGTAAGAAAACAGACTACGGCTGAAATTTCTAAGACGACTGGTCGTCTTGAATTTTTTTTGCTGAATTTATATTCTTGTAGGAACGATTTTAAATTGCCCAAGGTGAATGAATTCGCTCCTGCATTATTTTTAGCGAAGTTGTGATTTCTACAGGCGCGTTGTTTGTTGGGGAATAAACGAAATAGAATCAATGATTTTGTGTAATTCAGCGGCGCAAAAATTAAACTTTTCACTGGCGGCGGTTGCCACAAAATTGAAATAGCGGTTTTCGCGGTCATAAACTTGATAAATGATGCGTTGTTGTTTTTGCGACTGTTTTTTTTCGGTGATTTCCCAACCGCGCGTCAAAATTGCAATTCTTTCTTTGTCTTTGCCTTTTTCTTTCACTTTCTCTTTAATCCAAGTATCGCGCCGTTTGACTGCGGATAATTTGTTTAATCGCAAATCATGGTAAGCATTTGCCAAAAAAGTAGTGGCGGCAAATTCTGCGGAAAATGTTGCAGACATTGGAGTAATGTTAAATTGAAAACTGCATGAGTTGCTGATAGGAATTTGCATAAACAAACTGTTATCAGAGCTTGGATTTCCGCTTTGTTTTTCCCAGCCGACAGGAATCGCAAACCAAAAGTGATAGGCTTTGTTTTTATAAATGGTTTCTTGCACAGGATTGACGGCGATCGGTGCTGGTGTTTTTTCTGCAAAACTTGGCAAGCTAATCAAGAGTAATAATGCAGCAGATGTATTGAAAAAAACGATTTTAGTCATAATTGAGTCCTCACAAGCTATTCCTGATAATTGGTGGGTTAATGGTATCAGCATAGTTTACAAAACTATAAAAAACTCCACTCGGAAAAACGCGCCGCTTGTCCTTGATAAACGCCGTGCGAATCAGTCAAATTCCAAACAATTGCATTGCGAATTTGAAAGCGTTTGCCATTTTTTGAAATTCTTACGCCTTCATAATTGTTAATAAAGCCTTGGCGGGTGACTTGCGCTAATAACCTATCGCGCTCGGCTTGATTCACAGGTTCGGCAGATAAGCGAGAGGGCAGGTTAAGCAATTCTTGCCAGTTTAATTCAAACAGCTCTAAACCTTTGGCATTGGCGTAATTAAAAATCGGGTCGCTCGCGGTATTGTGCGATAGCAACACAAAAGGCGCGTGAAACAGATGCTCTGCAAAACTAATGTCGTCAGTGCCGGCGGCAAGCAATGGATAACCTAATAATTTTTGAAAGCTGCTATTCATTAAGCAAGCGTGTTCAAGCAAATAATGGTTATTTATTGAAGGAAAATCGTGAGTTTGCATAAGATTTTTGAAAAGACAAAGAATGACAATTTTGAAGTAGTTTTTGCCAACATGCAAAAAAAGATAGCTTAATCCATAATAAAAGAGTATAATGCTTGCTGTTGGTTTAAGGAACTAAGCAACAGTGCCCAGGTAGCTCAGTCGGTAGAGCAGAGGACTGAAAATCCTCGTGTCGACAGTTCGATTCTGTCCCTGGGCACCATCAAATTCAAAGAATATCAAAGGCTTGCATGATTTTATCTGCAAGCCTTTTTTATTGCCTAAAAAAGCCTACTGATTCGGTCAATAATAAAATCCCTAAGTCCGTTCGAGATGAGCTTGTCAAACCACCTCATCCATTCAGAAAAACATAGTTTTTTAAAATGGTTAGATGCTATGTAAATGTGTAGAGACGCAAAATATTGCGTCTCTACGGTTCAACAAAAAACTACGTTTCTTAAATTAGATGAGGTTTATCTCCTAAAAGTGTTTAAAGAAACACTTCAAACGGCTCTACGATAACTTCTTCCCCTATGCGCACGCCGTTACATTCTTGCGCTAGCACAATATAACAATTAGCACGGCTCATGCTGCTGAGAATATGAGAGCCTTGTTGTCCCGCAGATTCAACGACAAACTCATTCTGTTCATTTTGCTTGAAAATGCCGCGTTGATATTCCAATCGTCCCGCTGATTTTTTCAAGTTGCTTTCACAAACTGCTTTCAGGCGCAATGGTTTTTGCATAGCAGCTCCGCTTAATTGCATCAACGCGGGTTTGACTATTTTTTCAAAAGTTGCCATCACCGCGATCGGATTACCGGGCAATCCAAAAAAGGTACATTTTCCAATTCTGCCAAATGCCAATGGTTTACCGGGTTTCATCGCAATTTTCCAAAAATTCACTTCGCCACATTCGGTTAAAATCTGCTGAATATAATCTGCATCGCCGACTGAAGCTCCGCCGGTAGTCACAATCACATCCATGTTTTCTGCGGCGATGACCAATGATTGCTCAACTAAACGTTTATCATCAGCAAGCACGCCCATATCAAACACTTCAAAACAAGCATCGTTTAATAAGCCATTTAAAATATAGCGATTACTATCGTAAATTTGTCCAGGCTCTAGTTTTTGACCTAAGGGTACTAATTCATCGCCGGTAGAAAAAATAGCAATTTTCACTTTAGAATGCACTGCAATTTCACTGATACCTGCGGCTGCGAGCAAGCCTAAATCCGCTGCATGTAATTTTTTTGCCGCATCCAACAATAAGCTGTGCTGTTTTACATCCTCACCGATTTCCCGCACATTTTGAAACGGGCGACAATTTGCCGGAAACGTAATCACACTTTCTGCCGCACTCACTTGTTCCTGCATAATTATGCTGTCTGCTGCATCAGGCACAACCGCACCTGTAAAAATACGCACACATTCCCCCGCGTGTAGCTTGCCAGTAAAAGGTCTTCCCGCCCAAGACGTTCCGGCTAAAGTTAAAGTAAATGATTGATTAGATTGAATATCTGCACTTGAAAACGCATAGCCATCCATTGCCGAGTTGCGGTCTGACGGTAAATCAATTGCGGCAATCACAGGGGCAGAAAGAATGCGTCCTAGCGCGTTTTGCAAAGCGATTTTTTCGCTGTTTTTTAAGGCGGACAAACTTGCTTTAATTTGCGCTAATGCGGCATCTACGGTTAATAAGCCGGAAGCCGTTAAGCTACACACATCGCTCATATCATTCTCCTTAAAAAATCCCTTTGAATAAATTGCGCGATAAGTGGCGGATTATTTAAATCGAGCTTCACTAATCGTGTCGGTAAGTCGAGATTGCTATCACTGGCAACCGCAATAATGTCTGGGTCGTTTGGGTACAAAAAAGGATTGTTTAATTCAGCACGATGCAATTCCATTTTTGGAAAGGCTTCCGCTTTAAAACCTTCTACCAAAATTAAATCGACATTTGCTGCAAAAGCATTTATTTGCTCGGCAAGGCGCGGTTCTTTCGGTTCTGCAAATTCAGTGATAATCGCGCTTCTGTGGGAAGAAACCAGCATGACAGGGCTTGCACCAGCGGCTCTTAAACGAAAACTATCTTTACCCGGCTGATCAATTTCAAAATTATGATGGCTGTGTTTGATTAATCCGACGCGCAAACCGTATTGCTTTAACAGCGGAATAAGCTGGGTCAAAAGAGTTGTTTTGCCAGTTCCGCTTGCGGCAGCAAATCCTAATAAAGGCACGGGTATGTTTTGCATCAGTTTGGGCAATCAGCTAAAAAGCCAGCATTTTAAGGTATTATTAGCGCGATGTAATTGGTTAGTATTTGGGAGATTGCCTTGATTCGGATTTATTTAATTTTAGGGCTGATATTGATAGGCGTTTTTTTGTTAAATCCTAAGCAGAAAAATAGACTGCAAAACTTTGCTAAACAGATAAAAAAATCCGCAGCGTGGCTGGTGATTGGCGTTTTAGTGTTGTTGATTTTAACAGGAAAATTAAACGCGCTTTTCGCGCTCTGCGGTGTTGTATTGGTGACTTTGGTAAGAGCATTGCCGATAGTTTTAAGGTATTTTGCAGCAATAGAGCCGTTATGGAGCTTATTTAATCAGCGGCAAAAAACGCAACAGCAGCACGACACCTCTTTTAGCAAAGCGGCAATGGATAAAGCAGAGGCTTATGAGGTCTTGGGATTAGCTCAGGGCGCGAGTGAGGCTGAAATTGTGCAAGCACATCGTCGATTAATGCAAAAAATACATCCTGATCGTGGCGGTTCTGATTACTTAGCCGCTAAAATCAACCGCGCCAAAGCGGTTTTATTAGAAAAATAGATTTTACTTTCAATGATTTTATAGTTTTCATGCTGATTTTTTTTCAAAAAATGCCAACAGCTCTGCTGGTTTTACTGTTTTTGCCGCTAGTCGCTAAAGCTTACGATAGTGCAGCACCTGCTAAATTCTATGATGGCTTGCCTGTTGCAGTGGCGGCAGTTGAGCCGCAAAAAAACAATCAATATTACGTTGTTAAAGAAAAAGAGTCTTTATCCGTTATTGCGGCACGTTATGGATATAACTATATCAAGTTGGCGCAATGGAATGACATTCCCCCCCCTTACAGTGTTAGTGCCGGACAAAATTTGAAATTGTTTGATGAGAAGAAAATAGCACAAAAGAAAACGATTTCTGTACCGGAAAAACCTGCTGAAACACCCAAAAAAGACTTGCAAAAAACGCCCCCGATAGCAAAATCCAAAACTGAAACAGCGAAAAAACCGCCGCTTTCCGAGAAAATATTAGAGAATAATAATAATAAGTTAGATTCAGAACCTCATGTTCCACTTGATAGTTATGTGGTGGCAAAAAATGAATCTTTGTTCTCGATTGCATTGCGTTTTGGGGTCTCTGTTGAGGAACTTGCTGCCTGGAATAACCTCACCTCACCCGACCAAGTATTTGCTGGACAAAAACTAAAATTTTTCAAGGATAAACAAAAAGATAGGCATTTAAATTTAACTCAAAAACAATCAAAAATAGCCGAAAATAAAGAAGAATTTTCAGAAAAAACTTCAATAATTTCAATTAATAACAAAAGCATGTTAAAGTTCTACTGTCACTGGCCAGCGCGTGGGAAAGTCATAAAAAACTTTGCACAAACCGATGGCAGAGGAATTGAGATTGGCGGAAAACTAGGACAAGCAGTGAAAGCGGCGGCAACCGGCAAAGTTGTTGCTGTGAGTTCTGGAATTTACGGGCATGGCAGTTTTATTGTGATTCAGCACAATCAACAGTTCTTAAGTTCTTACGCTAATAACAGACGTTCTTTAGTCAGGAATGGTCAAAAAGTCAAACAAGATCAAGTGATTGCAGAAATGGGACGGGTGGGGCGTAATCTGCCGTCATTAGAATTTGAAATTAGAAGAAATGGCATTTTGGTTGATCCACTTGGGTATTTACCAAAAAAAGAAGAATAATCAAAACATATTCGGGTGTGTTGGAGGTTAAAAAATGAATGAAGAATTAGTTGAGTCAGTAAGAAATGATATTTCTATGGTTTTTTCGGAAGACAGCTCCTTTGACATACCAGCTTTGGATGAAGAGGATAGTGATTTAGTTGATGAAACTAAGCTGAGTGATTTAGCAAGCATAGAAATACAAGACGACAGTAGTTTTGATGCGACGCGGATTTATTTAAACCAATTGGCTAAGTCAAAATTATTAACCGCAGATCAAGAAAAGTTTTATGGCAAGCTTGCGCTAAAAGGCGATGCGGAAGCGCGAAAAATAATGATAGAAAGCAATCTGCGCTTGGTGGTGAAAATTTCCCGTCGTTATCTTAATCGCGGTTTGCCGTTGCTAGATTTGGTTGAAGAAGGCAATTTAGGTTTGATTCGTGCTGTCGAAAAATTTGAACCGGATCGCGGCTTCCGTTTTTCAACTTATGCAACTTGGTGGATTAGACAAACTATCGAACGAGCTATTATGAATCAAACACGCACTATTAGATTACCTATTCATATTGTGAAAGAAATGAATGTTTATCTGAAAGCTCAGCGTTATTTAACTCAAAAACTCGATCATGAACCGAGTGCCAAAGAAATTGCTGACTATGTAAATAAGCCAGTTAAAACAGTAGAAAAAATTCTTAAGTTAAATGAGCGCGTGACTTCAGTGGATGTGGCTTATAGCGAAGATTTTGATAAATCAATGCTGGAGTCTATTTCTGATGATGAAAGAAAATCTGCACCAGAGTCTTTGCAAGAAGACAGTATTAGAGAAAATATAACCCATTGGATTCAACAACTCTCTGAAAAACAACGCGAAGTTATCTGTCGTCGTTATGGATTATGTGGTTATGAAAATGGTACTTTAGAAGATGTTGCCAGCGAATTAGGGGTGACTCGTGAGAGAGTTAGACAAATTCAAATGGATGGTCTGAAAAGATTAAAAGAAATTTTAGAGTTTGGTGGTTATTCCTTTGAATCAATTTTTCATTAATTTTTGTTTACACGCTTTTTCTATCAATAAATAATGAGAGCACGCTTTGCCAAGTTTGTTCTCATTACTTTTTTGGCTTGATTTTGACAAAATAAAGCCGTCCTGCCTTGCCAAATACGCAGAATATATCTGCAACCGCATTTTGGCCATCTGCGATACAATGCACGCTTCTAAAAACTATCGCATCATCAAACGTTACCATCCGCTTTAATGGCTTTAAAATACAAGCCAGACTTTTTATTCAATTATGTTTATTCACACTGAAACTTATGGCTCTGGTGAGCCACTGCTATTAATTCATGGCTGGGCAATGCACACGGGGATTTGGCGCGTTTTTGCCAAACAGTTAGCACACTATTATCAAGTCATTTGCGTAGATTTGCCCGGACATGGGCACAGTGAAAAAATCCCGTCGTTTACCTTGGAAAACATCAGTCTTCATTTAGAAAAAGTTTTGCCTGCTGCTTCTGCTTGCACATTAGTAGGCTGGTCGTTAGGAGGCGTTGTCGCATTGGATTTGGCAAACCGCTTTCCTGAGCGCGTGAAAAGCCTTGTGATGATTGGCAGCAATCCTTGTTTTGTGAAAACACCAACGTGGTCTGGTATTAAACAGCCTGTGTTAGATAAGTTTGCGACTGATTTAACAGCTGATTGCAGAGGAACGTTATTGCGATTTTTATCTTTACAAGTCAATGGTTTGCAAGATTACAAAATAGTGTTTAAAGAGTTAAAAGAGGCTTTGCATGCTTGCGAAGTTCCTGAGACTGACGTTTTGCAAGGTGGTTTAGCGATTTTGGAACAGCAAGATTTGCGTCCACAGTTAGCGCGAGTAGCATGTCCTGTGCAAGCCATTTTAGGCGGATATGACACGTTAGTGCCTGTGGCAGTAGCTGAACAATTGTTGGATTTAAAACCTAATCTTAATTTAAATGTGATTGAAAAAGCCGCGCATGTGCCATTTTTGTCGCATCCTGAGTTATTAATTAGCTTGTTAAGAGATTTTCTGGAGACTTCAGATGGAGTTTAACAGGCAGTTGGATAAAGCTAAGGTGAAAGGCTCGTTTGCACAAGCGGCTACAACTTACGATAGCGTTGCAGATTTACAAAGAAGGGTAGGGCAGGGATTATTGACGCAGATTATTCAGCATGATTTAGCAGGCGTTGTATTAGATATTGGTTGTGGTACAGGTTTTTTGACGGCGCAATTAACGCAGATAGCAAAAATTGAGCAAGTAATTGGTTTGGATATTGCCCTGCCAATGTTGCAAGCTACGCAGCAAAAATGTAAAACAGAAAATCTGTTGCTGTTGTGTGCGGATGCAGAACGATTGCCTTTTGCAGCGCAAACAGTAAACCATATTGTTTCGAATGTCGCTTTGCAGTGGTGTGAAAATTTAACCAATGTTTTTGCAGATTTTAAACGAGTTTTAAAACCCGAAGGGCAGTTGTTGTTTTCAACCTTTGGTGAACATACTTTGCAGGAACTCAAAACCGCTTGGGCAAAAGTGGATAGTTATACGCATGTAAATGATTTTTATAATGAAAACGAAATTGCTGGCTTTTTGCAGCAAGCCGGTTTTAAGCAAATTGCAATGCAATCAGATTGTTATCTTTCGGAATATGAATCAGTATTTTCGTTAATGCACGAGCTTAAAGCGATTGGGGCACATAATGTTAGCAGTGGACGGAGAAAAAGCATGACTGGCAAAGCCAAACTAGAAAAAATGATTGCTGAATATGAGGTGTTGCGCAGTGATGATTTGATTCCTGCAACATTTGAAGTAATTACTGTTAGTGCGCGAGTTTAAAATGGAACAAGGTTTTTTTATTACTGGCACAGATACGAGTGTAGGCAAAACGTGGGCAACCGTTACATTAATGCGCTATTTTCAAGCACAAGGTAAAACCGTTGTTGGCATGAAACCCGTTGCTTCAGGTTGCGAGTGGATTGATGGGCGATTGCGTAATGAAGATGCGTTAATGTTACAAAAGAATGCTTCTGTGATGCTAGATTATGGGTTAGTGAATCCGTATGCTTATGTTCAGCCTGTCTCTCCTCACCTTGCTTGTGAAGATAATTCGGTTGAGCTGAATAAAGTTGTCGCAGTTTTTAATCAGATAAAACAAACAGCAGATATTGTTTTAGTCGAAGGGGTAGGTGGATGGTTAGTTCCCCTGAATCATCAAGGCGATGATGTGCAAGCTATGGCAAAAGCTTTGAATTTACCTGTGATTTTAGTCGTTGCGATACGATTGGGCTGCATTAATCATGCGAGATTGACTTATCAGACTATTAAAAACTCTGGATTAACTTGTGCAGGTTGGTTAGCGACGCATGTTGATGCGCAGATGCTAAAACAAAATGAAAATATTGAAACGTTACAACAATTGATAAATGTGCCATTATTGGGCGTTCTGCCTTATTCTGAAAAAGCCGATTTTGACTTGTTTATAAAAACCATTGATTTTATATGAGATATAAAACATAATTATTGTGTAGTATTTTATAATAATCATAACGCACTGAGGAGTTTAAAATTATGGCTTTAATAACTTGGACTGCTGGACAATATGGCACTAATGTTGCTTTTGCAGATGAAGAGCATCAAACATTATTTGCTAAACTTAATAAATTGTATGATTTGGCGACTGGTGGAGCGGCGCGTTCTGAAGTTGGGGCGCAATTGGATGATTTGATTTCTTATGTAGTCGATCATTTTGCTCACGAAGAAAAAGAAATGCAGGCAAAAGGTTTTGCAAACTTTGGTGCTCATAAAGCAGAACATGATGCTTTAGTTGGTATTTGTGCAGGATTACAAGCAAAGTTTCATGCAGGTGAGGCAGAAATTACCGACGATGTAGGACAAATGGTAAAAGGTTGGCTAGATAGCCATATTCCAACATTTGATATGGCTTATGCAGATGCACTGAATAGCTAGTCGCTATTTTTAGTAGTATCACCCGCAAAAATAGGTCTGTGAGATGAAAGTTTCACAGACCTTTTTTTATGCCATACGCTAAAGCTAACTAGCTTACAAGCGCGTCATAGGTTAAAATCACATGGTTAATTTGTGATAATTAGATGTAATAATGAAAAACAGACAATGAATTGTCTGCTTTGATTACACAAACGATATAACGCATACAAAAGTTTATAACTATAACAGGAGGCTGCTCCGTGAAGAAAACAAAGCAACTGTTCGCGTGTCTGAGCTTAATGACCTTGGGTCTTGGGACGGCGCAAGCGGACTATACCCTTAATTTGATGAAGGGCGTTACCAAAGTCAGTAACGATATTTACGATCTGCATATGCTGATTTTATGGATTTGTGTATTCATAGGTCTTGGTGTGTTCAGCGTTATGTTTTATTCGATTTACCATCATCGTAAGTCAAAAGGACATCAAGCGGCACAATTTCATGAAAACACAACCGTTGAAATTATTTGGACTATTATCCCAACATTAATTTTAATTGGCATGGCAATTCCAGCAACTAAAACACTGATTGAATTGGATCAAGTGCAAGACTCAGATATGTCTATTAAAGTCACAGGACATCAATGGTTTTGGGAATATGACTATTTGGACAATGGCATTAATTTAATCAGCAGATTAGATGAGGCAAGCAATAAAGCGCGTCAACCAAATTCTGGAATAGATCCGCGCAATGTTCCTCATTATTTGCTGAATGTTGATGAGCCTTTACATATTCCAACTAAAAAGAAAATTCGCTTTTTGTTTACCTCTAAAGATGTTGTTCACTCATGGTGGGTTCCGGATTTAGGTTGGAAAAAAGACACTAACCCAGGATTTATCAATGATGCGTGGACTTATGTTGATAAACCAGGTACTTATCGTGGTCAATGTACAGAGCTGTGCGGTAAAGATCATGGATTTATGCCTATTGTAGTGATTGCAGAAGATCAAGCTGACTATGACAAATGGGTTAATTCCAAGTTAAACCCTGTAGAGACTGCGACAAAAGCAAACTGGACAAAAGATGAGCTTATTGCTGAAGGTGCAAAAGTTTATGAGAAAAACTGTTCAACTTGCCATTTAGCAGATGGTGCTGGCATAAAAGGTACGTTCCCTGCTATTACTGCAAGCAAAGTTGTGACAGGTGATATTCAGGCGCAAACTCAGTTGATACTGAACGGTAAAGGAATGATGCCTGCATTTGCTAATTTGTTAAAAGCAGAGCAGTTAGCACAAGTTATTACCTATACTCGGAATGGATTAGGCAATAAAGTCGGTGATGAAATACAACCTGCTGCAATAGCTGAAATGTTACCTAAAAAAGCAGGTGCTAAAGCTGAAGCTAAAACAGAGGAAAAAGTTGTCGAAACCAAAGAAAAAAGTGTTGCTACACTTGAGAAAAAACCTGAAAAGTCAGCAAAGAAAGGAGCTGAAAAAGTAGAACATTCTGCTGAGATGGCTGTTACTGATTTGGTTGCACATGGAAAGTCTGTGTATGAGAAAAATTGTTCTTCTTGTCATGGTGCTGACGGTGCTGGTATGCCTGGTTTATTCCCCGCGCTGAAAGCAAGTCCTGTTGTCACTGGCGACATTAAAAAACAAGTTGAGTTGATGACAGCTGGTAAAGGTATGATGCCTGGATTTGGCACAACGTTAAGTGCTGATGATTTTGCCGCTGTAGTAACTTATACTCGGAATGACTTGGGTAACTCAGTAGGTGATTCACTTCAACCTTCAGCAGTTAAATCTCTGCAATCGGCAAAGAAATGATGAATAAGTCGTTTACTTTACTTATTAATCGACTCTTTTTTACAAATTTAAATGAGGTATCTGTATGTCTGCTGTAGTAGCTGAACATGATCATCATGACGAACATCACGATCATGGGCCCGCTAAGGGGCTCGTAAGGTGGCTGATAACCACTAATCACAAGGATATAGGCACACTGTATTTACTGTTTGCGTTGGCAATGTTTTTTGTTGGTGGGTTAATGGCATTGGTGATTCGTGCTGAACTCTTTGAACCAGGAATGCAGTTTGTTAATCCGACGTTTTTTAACTCAATGACCACCATGCACGCACTGGTTATGGTATTCGGTGCGGTTATGCCTGCCTTCGTAGGGCTTGCTAACTGGCAAATTCCATTGATGATTGGCGCACCAGATATGGCGTTGCCACGACTCAATAACATGAGTTTTTGGATGTTAGTAGCAGGGGTTTTGTTACTAGCAAGTACATTGTTTATGGAAGGTGGAGCACCTGCGTGTGGGTGGACATTTTATCCACCTTTGGTATTGCGCGATTGTGGTCATGCTTTGCCTTTTGCAGTTTTCTCTGTACACATGCTAGGGGTTTCTTCAATTATGGGCGCGATTAATATTATTGCGACTATTTTGAATATGCGTGCTCCAAAAATGACTTTAATGAAAATGCCATTGTTCGTATGGACTTGGTTAATCACAGCATTTTTGTTAATTGCGATTATGCCGGTGTTTGCTGGTGCAGTAACAATGCTGTTGACTGATAAGTTTTTTGCTACCAGCTTTTTTGACGCAGCAGGCGGCGGTGACCCAGTTCTGTATCAACATATTTTCTGGTTTTTCGGTCATCCTGAAGTTTATGTAATGATTCTGCCAACCTTTGGTGTGGCATCAACCATTATTCCTGTGTTTGCGCGTAAACCATTATTTGGTTATAGCTCAATGGTTTATGCAACTGCATCTATTGCATTTTTGTCATTTATCGTTTGGGCACATCACATGTTTACTGTGGGTATGCCAATTGCAGGTGAATTATATTTTATGTATGCCACCATGTTGATTGCGATTCCAACCGGTGTGAAAGTGTTTAACTGGACAGCAACAATGTGGAAAGGCGCGATGACGTTTGAAACCCCAATGTTGTTTTCAATCTGCTTTGTGGTGTTATTCACAATGGGTGGGTTGACAGGTTTAATGATGTCTGTTGCTCCAACTGACTTCCAATACCATGATACTTATTTTATTGTGGCGCATTTCCATTACACCTTAGTTCCTGCATCCGTTTTCATCTTAATGGCGGCAGGCTATTTTTGGTTACCTAAATGGACTGGTAATATGTATGACGAAAGACTGGCGCGATTCCACTTTTGGATGTCAGCTATTTCTGTCAACATTTTGTTTTTCCCACAGCACTTTTTAGGGTTAGCAGGTATGCCACGTCGTATTCCAGATTATGCAGTGCAATTTGCTGATTGGAATATGGTATCAAGCATTGGTGCGTTCATTTTTGGATTTAGTCAATTAATCTTCCTTTACATCGTGATTAAAACTATCAACGGTGGCACAGGTGAAAAAGTGACGGATGAAGTTTGGGAAGATGCAAGCAAACACAGCTTGGAATGGACTCTGCCATCTCCTGTACCTTATCACACATGGGCGACTCCACCTGAAGAAGTACCTAGTGAGCATTTCTAAGTGATTCACATTTAAATGTTCTATGTAGTGAAACTCTGAAGATACTTTGCTCTTAAATAAGGGCAAAGTATCAGGTAAATGAAATGACTATAAAACAAAAAAATATTCTAACGGCTGTATTGTTAGCTATGGTGGCGGTGAGCATTTACGTTTTTGCTGTGATGCAGGCAATCACACAATGATAGATAGTTCAGGACAAAAAAATACCCGTTTAGTATGGATATTAGCATTTGTGGGTATTGCTATGTTCGGTTTTGGTTATGCGTTAGTGCCTTTATATAATGTGCTATGTGATATAACTGGAATCAACGGAAAAACGAATGCACAGGCTGTTAAAGAAGTTGTTTATCAAGTTGATAAAAGCAGGGAAGTCAAAGTAGAGTTTTTAACAACACTGAATGAATCGACACCTTTGTTGTTTTGGACGCAAGCAACAACTATGAAAGTTTACCCGGGTCAGTACTACACAGTAAATTTTTATGCCAAAAATAAAACTGAGAAAACGCTAGTGGTTAGGGCTATTGATAGCGTTAGCCCAGGTCTTACGAAAGATTACTTTAAAAAAACCGTGTGTTTTTGTTTTTCACAGCAAACCTTTAAGCCGCATGAACTTAAAACAATGCCCGTTCGTTTTGTGGTAAGTCCAGATTTACCTAAACAATATAAAACAATTACACTGTCATATACTTTTTTTGATAATACTGAACTTTCAGTAAAAAAATAACGAGAGGGGGACAAAAATGTCTACAAACGCACACGATGCCTATTATATTCCACATAAGGCAGTCTGGCCGATTATAGGAACTGCTGGATTAGGAACAATGCTGGCAGGCTTTGCAAATTATTTAAACGGTTCTGCGGCAGGCTCTACCTTTATGATTGCAGGCTTGATGATATTCATTTCTATGTTAGTAGGATGGTTTACGCTACAAGCAAATGAAAGTGAATCAGGCATGTATAATCATGGCGTAGGAATTTCTTACCGCATGGGTATGATGTGGTTTATCTTTTCAGAAATTATGTTTTTTGCAGTATTTTTTGGCACATTGTGGTACACCCGTAATTTGTCAATGGACTGGTTGGGCGGTATCGGTGACGGCCCTGGTCGCTCAACTCACGATGCGCTATGGGCAAATTATGAGGCAAAATGGCCTACCAATGGCCCTGGCAAAGTTGGCGGCAAAGAAGGTGAATTTGAATCAATGGGGGCTTTTGGGTTGCCATTTGTGAACACCTTATTACTGTTAAGCAGTGGTGTAACATGTACTTGGGCGCATCATGGCTTGTTGGCAAAAAACCGCGACCAGTTAATTAAAGGCTTAATGGCCACTGTTAGCTTAGGCTTTTTATTCGTGGCTTGCCAAGCAATTGAATACCATGAAGCTTATTCTGAAATGGGATTGACTTTAGGCACTGGTATTTATGGCTCTACTTTTTTCATGCTGACAGGATTTCATGGTCTGCATGTTTGTATCGGAGCGATTATTTTATCTGTGGTGTTATTTCGTAGCTGGAAAGGTCACTTTACCCCTGAAAACCATTTTGCTTTTGAAGCAGCAGCTTGGTACTGGCATTTTGTTGACGTAGTATGGTTAGGATTGTTTATTTTTGTTTACTTGATGTAAACCGAAACTAAAACGCTGATAAAAAGCGCGGTCTCAATAGGTCGCGCTTTTTTTTTGTCAGCAGTTAAGGAGCTGCTGGAATAGATTTTTTAACTTAAGGCGATGGAGAAACTTCTTTACTAGGTTGATTTTGCAAATGGTGTATTCTTGCTCCAATACCTTCCGGTTTAATCAAACCAGTGGCGTAGGCAATAAAAATTAGAATAAAAAGCACCACAGAAAGTCCAATCCGAAAAGTCAACGCTTTCGCTGTTTTTTCCGATTGCTCTTGATTGCCATGCTTAACCAGATGATAAAGTGCTGAGCCAAGGCTGATAATAATTAAGATAAAGGCAATAACAACAACGCTTTTTATAATCATGGTAAGTGTGAATAGAAAGTAAGAATGAGTTATTCTCTGTTATTTAATAAGCTGTGCCAATAGGTTGAGACAAAAAACATGAAAGTAACTCTGGGAAGGATAGTATTTAACTGTTCACTTTTTTTGATAGCGACATATTTGCTATTGCTGTGCTTGTTGGTAAACCTCGGTTTTTGGCAGCTCCATCGCGCCGATGAAAAACGTGTTCTGATAGAGAAACAAGCAGAAAGTATGCAGGCGGCTCGTTTAGACTTAGCTGCGATAACAGCCGATAATGCTGAAACACTCCGATATAGGAAAGTCTTTGTGAGTGGGCGTTATGATACACAGCATCAATTTTTACTGGATAATCAAATTGTTAAGGGGAAAGCAGGTTATTTTGTCCTGACTCCTTTTATTTTGAGCGATGCAAAAAAGGCCGTGTTAATTAATCGTGGTTGGATTGCGGCAAATCCAGATCGACATATTTTGCCAAATGTAGAAATGAAAAGTTTACCCACAACACTTCATGGCAGAATTAATTATTTTCCTAGTGTTGGAATAAAATTAGCAGGGGCTGGAGTTCCAACGCAGACATCGCCCCCAATAATACAAATAGTTGACGCACAAATATTGACTAAAAAGCTAGGTTATCCGATATTTGCGTTTTTAGTAGAGCTGGATGCTGATCAGGCTGAAGGCTACACACGGCAATGGATGACCACGACACTGATGACTCCACAACAACATTTTGGATATGCTATGCAGTGGTTTGGATTAGCAATTGCATTAAGTATTTTATTTTTTTGGTATAGCAGTAAAAAAACAAACAGATGACGAATCAACAACGACAAAATCGTAGAACTATCATTATGCTTTTTGGAATGACGCTTATTCCATTTTGCATCGCTTGGTATTTTTCACATATAGCACCTGCAAAAACCACTAATAATGGTGAGTTAGTAGTTCCAGTGGTCGCAACAGAGAAAACTGACTTTATCGGTTTTGATAAATTTTCCACAGATAATATGAAAGAGTTATCAGGACACTGGTTAGTAGTCAATATTGTTCCTGCTCAAGATTGCAAACAAGTGTGTATGGATGCAATTCATAAAAGCAAACAATTGCATTTAATGCTCAATAAAGATTTAACGCGCGTGCGGCGTGTGGTGATATTACTGAATCAGAACGACCCGCAAACTGTCGCGACTTGGTGGAAAGACGATACACGTTTGTTAAAGCTGAAAGTGAGTGAAACGCTGGCTGCCAAAATTAAACAAATTAGAAAAAATGCTGTTCCCGAAGGAATGCTGTTTTTAATCGATCCGTTAGGTAATATTATGATGCGATATGAACCGGGCTTTGATCCTTATAAAGTGGAAAAAGACCTTAAAAAACTGCTGAATGTTTCACAAATCGGGTAACTGTAATGATTAGAAAAACAACACTTGTAATGCTGCTGATAGCGTTATTTTCTTTAACACTTACCTCGACCGCTCAGCTAGGCGATTTAAAAGCATTATCATGGATACCGATAGCACAAATGGCTGGTGCGGCGGTTTTGGCGGTGCTTGCCATTATTCTTTCAGCAATAGGCTGGAAAGAGCCGCAAAAACGTGCCGTGATCTTAAGCACGAATTTGATAACGTTGATATTGCTGGCAGCGCAAAGTTTTTTTCTGGATGCGGCAATGCCGATTCAAGCAACTGTGCAAATTCTGTGTAGCTTCTTTGTGTTTTGGATGATTTTTAGACTGTATTTAGTCACAAATCCGCAGTTGCTATTAAATAATGTTAAAGCTTCGCCGCCAACCTATTTAACGGTGTTTGCAACACTGGTTTTATTTTTGCAAATAGCCTTAGGAAGTTGGGTTAGCACGAATGGCGCGGGGCTGGTTTGTACGGATTTTCCACTATGCAAACCACAAATGCTGCAACAAGCGGATTATCAAGCCGGTTTAGATTTGCTCAATGGCTTGGTGAATAATTACGCTGGCAAACTATCATTCAACGCGCGAGTTGCTGTGCATTGGCTGCATAGACTCGGCGGTGTGGCAAGCTTTGTGGTATTAAGTTTGCTGATGTTGAGTGCCACCTCAGAGCAATATGTCAGACCGATACGCAAAGCTGGCTTAGCGTTAAGCGCGTTATTACTGGTGCAAATCAGCTTAGGTATTTTCACCATTAAATTGTCATCACCATTGTGGTTAGATATTGCCCATAGCGTGATGGCTGCGTTTTTAATGCTACCGTTGATTGCGATTAGCTTTTATAGCAAACATGGTTTTGCAGACCTAGAACAGATTGCGAATGAAACAGCAGAGCCGTTAGAAAAGGTTGCTAAATCCGCTGAAAAAACCATCGGCGATCCCAATTATGCGCGGTTGACATCGCAATTAGGCAAGACACGCAGCGGCTTAGGCGGTATTTTAGCGGCGTTACCATTTGGCAAAAAAGCGATTGATGAGGATTTGCTTGAAGAAATTGAAGCGAATTTATTAATGGCGGATATTGGCATTGAAGCAACCACAGAAATCATTGATAAACTCACTGACAATTTGGATAAACAGCAATTAAATAATGCGGATGCGTTGTTTTCAGCGTTAAAACAAGATTTATTGGAGATGTTGTTGCCAGTCAGCCAAACTTTGCAGATTCCAAAGCAAGATGCACCGTTTGTTATTTTGGTGGTCGGGATTAATGGTGTAGGAAAAACTACCACGATTGGTAAATTAGCCAAAAAATTGCAAAATCAAGGGCATAGTGTGATGCTAGCAGCTGGCGATACTTTCAGAGCCGCAGCGGTTGAGCAATTGCAAGTGTGGGGAGAACGCAATAATATCCACGTTGTTGCCCAACATACGGGCGCGGATTCTGCCTCGGTGATTTTTGATGCGTTTCAATCGGCAAAAGCAAAAGGAATTGACGTGTTAATCGCCGATACCGCAGGACGTTTGCATACCAAATCGCATTTGATGGAAGAGCTGAAAAAAATCAAACGGATTATTGGTAAAGTCGATGAAGCTGCGCCACATGAAGTGTTATTGGTTTTAGATGCGGGAACGGGGCAAAATGCGTTGTCGCAAGCGAAATTGTTTAATGAAACCGTTCAATTAACTGGGCTTGCCCTGACAAAATTGGATGGCACGGCAAAAGGCGGGATTATTTTTGCTTTGGCAAAACAAATGGGCGTACCGATTCGCTATATTGGGGTAGGGGAGGGGATTGATGATTTGCAAGATTTTCACGCGCAAAACTTTGTCGATGCCTTGTTTGCAAAAGATGAGTCATAAATCATGTTGGTATTTGAACAAGTCAGTAAACGCTATCCCGATGCAGGAGATGTGCTGAGTGATGTCAGTTTTCATATAGAACGCGGTGAAATTGCGTTTTTGACTGGGCATTCTGGTGCAGGAAAAAGCACGATACTTAAGCTTACCTCGGTTGTGGAGCATTGCACTCGTGGGCATATTGTTTTGGACGATCAAAATTTGAATCGGATTGCCGAACATGAAATTCCCTATATTCGCCGCAAGCTAGGGCTGATTTTTCAAGATTATAGATTATTACAAGATAGAACCGTTTTCGATAATATCGCATTGCCTTTGGTGATTTCAGGTTATGGACATCAGGAAATTGCAAGGCGAGTGCGGGCTTCATTGGATAAAGTCGGATTGTTAGGCAAAGAAAAAAAATATCCTTTGGCGTTATCAGCAGGTGAGCAGCAACGTGTGGCGATTGCCAGAGCGGTTGTGAATAAACCCGGTTTGATTTTAGCCGATGAGCCAACCGGCAGTTTAGATCCCGAATTAGCCGCAGAAGTGATGCACTTATTTGAACAGTTTCAACAAGTTGGTGTCACAGTGCTGATTGCGACACATGACATCAGTTTGATTATGCAAATGGGGCATCGGGTTTTAAAATTGGATCATGGTCGATTAATAGCGAGTTGATGATGAATACAGAGCGGGATAAACGTTTTCAAAATAGAGCAAAGCTCAGAGCAAAAGAACGCGAAAAACCAAAGCCTAATACACCCCAGACAAAAAAATCGGGCGGCGATTTTCAAGACAAACTTCATGCGTATTTTGCGTTACATGCTCACGCTTTATTTTCCAGTTTGGGGCGGATGTTAAAAACGCCGTTTACGTCAACGATGACTGTGATGGTTTTGGCGATTGCGATTGCCTTGGCAAGTGGTTTTTATGTGTTATTGGCAAATGTTGAACAATTAACCGACAACTTAGAAGGCAGCAATCAAATTTCGTTGTTTTTAAAGCAGCAAGTGGATGATGCCGATGGACGAAAGTTAGCCGATAAAATTCAACAAAATCCGCAAGTTAAATCGGTTAAGTTGTTGACTAAAGAAAATTCCTTGGCTGAGTTTAGAGAATTTAGTGGTTTTGGTGATGCAATTAAGGCGTTAGATGACAATCCCCTGCCGACAGTGCTGGAAGTATTGCCAAAAAATTCGCTAGATAGTGGCGAGGATTTGCAAAAATTAGTTGATGAACTAAAACAGTTTTCTGAAGTGGATGTTGCGCAATTGGATATGCAATGGGTGCGCAAGTTACAGTCAATTATTGAGTTAGCGCGTAGCAGTATGTGGTTATTAAGCTGTATTTTAAGTATTGCGGTGTTGTTTATTATGGGCAATACGATTCGTTTAGAGTTGGAAGGGCGGCGCGAAGAAGTGCTGATTTCCAAATTAGTGGGCGCAACACACTCGTTTATTCAACGCCCGTATTTATATACAGGTTTTTGGTTTGGTTTTTTTGCAGGTACTGTTGCTTGGGTGATGGTGACTACGATGATGTTGTTTTTAAGAAAACCGATAGAGAACTTATCCATGTTGTATCAAAAAACCTATAGTGTGGTTTTTTTAGGTTTTTTTGAGAGTTTCGCGCTGTTGTTTTTTTCTGCATTATTAGGCGTTGTGGGTGCGTGGATTGTGTTGCGTTATCAATTGCGGCAAATGAAGTTGGAGTGATTTGCGCTTTGATATTTTTAACACGCTAAGCTGAGTAGAGCGAATAGCAAAACCCAGCAAGCAGGGTAATTTATAAGCTGGTGGTGAGTTGGTTTAGGTTTGATAAATTCCGAGAAAACTCTGGAAAATTTTTAAGATGACTGATCGTCTTGGAAATTTCATTAAAATAGAAAGTGATACAGTAAATGAATATGACCATTCAAACGCAATCAACGTACTGCATATCCTTTTGCTTAAGGGCATCATGGAGAAAAAAATAAATTTTAGACTTTTAAAGCAAGCACTTAGTAAAACTTACGTTTTTAATCTAGCAGCATCCGTGCCAACGTTGGGTTTTCCTGATTTTTTATCCTATCAACAGCATCACACTCCGCAATATAAATCTGCAACTCACTCAACAACTGCTGTTGCTGTTCTTGATGTGAAATAATCAGCTGCTTAACTTCAAGTTCTATTGCAGCCAAAGCTAAATCCAAACCTTTATACAATCCACGCAGCGCGGCTTTTTCCAGTGACGGCTGCATTTTTTTGGTCACAAAATAAGGCAACAACCAACTTACCAACACCAACACGGCACTATGCGTTAAAAAATCCACACCTAAATAAGCCTTTGTGCTGATATAACTTTGATAATAGCCATGAAAAACCTGATATGCCACCCAACCCAGCGCGAGCAGCGGCAACAGCACTTCACACAATGCCGCCAGCTTTAAAAAACCACGTTGCATTGAGTTTCCAGGTTGAATTAATGCTTGCCGACAACCCAGTTCGCAGGTTTGATGCAGTTTTTTAGCCACTGTTTGTCGCACAGCTAACAACTTTTCTCGCAACGGCGCGGCAGGAATTTGCCATTGCTCTGCTGTCAAAATCAATTCATCCAAGCTGTCATTAAAACGACTTTGCGCCCATTCGTCCCACAAAAACAGCGGCTGATTTTTTACCATCACATCAACATTGCTCCGCGCATAACGATTCGCAAATTGCTGCAACGCCCACGCGAAACCTTGTTTGAATAATTTTTCCTGTTCCTGCCAGCTTTTTTGCCAATGATTCAATAGGTTTTGAAACTGCGGCAGATGATTTAATCGCGCTTCGCATTGTTGCAATTGTTGTTTTAATTGGAGTTTTTTCACCTGTGCATTATGCAATTCCAATTGCTGCACGCCGTGTTGATTCGCTAACGAAGCAATCGTGGTAAGTAAGTGTGCAAATTCGTCATCAGCGTCATCTTCAGTGCAAATGGTGCGAAAAATCAGCGGTTGTTTAAAACCGGCTTTGCCTAATTGCTGTTTAAAATCTTCATATTGTGCTAACTGTCCTTTATCCCATTGATTTAAAACAAATAACCAACCATGCCGCGCTCCTTCGGATAGCAATAATTGCCACGCTTTGTGGTCGCGATACCGTTCTGGGCTGACCACATAAATCAGCACGTCAATATGCGGCAACCATTGCAACACCAAGTTTTTATTGGTTTGCTCGGTGCTGTCAAAATCGGGCATATCTATCCAAACCAGCTGTTTTTTATCTTCATCGTGGTGCTGAGCAATTTTGATTTTTTGCAACGGTAAGTTTTCAGGCAATTGCGCAATTGCAACGGCTTGATGATGATATAAAGTCACTTCGCGCGAAGTCGGACGCTCAATTCCCGCTTTTGCAATCGCTTGTCCTGCAAGTCGATTTAATAAACTGCTTTTGCCAACTCCTGTGCCGCCCATAAAAGCTACAATCAATGGGCGCGTGAGACCTTCCAGATTTTTAAAACCTGTCTGGTCTGTGCCAAATAACGATTGCGGACTGCGTGAGTCGGTTGCCAGCAGCGGCGCAACTTCGCTTGCATCAAGCCATTGATTCGTAACGGCTTGTTGCGCCCACTCTTTCACTTGCGCGGCTAATTCAGAATAAATGTAGGCCATAGCGTTTTTCTGCGCGAGGTTGTTGTTGCGCGGTTTGTAATTGCGCTGGAGAAATTGCAAAGCGGTTCTGCTGTATCATTAATTCAGGCAGCTTGAAAAATGCTTGCTGCATAATTTGCGTAAATAATTGTTTTTTCACGGTTAAAAGTTGCTGCTGTTTTAATTCGGCTTCCACTTTATTCATATAACTACCAACAGCACTTTCGGTCAACAACGAAGTAATCGACAGCATTGCTGGCGTGAGAAATAAATCAGAAACACCAATTCCGCCGGTGTGAATCACCAACGCCATCAATACCGCATCGGTTGTGACGCGCGTGGCTCTAATGGTGTTGAGCAGCAGCGGTTGTTGTTGCAATTTGTGATATAACTTTTGCGCACTGTTTTGCACATCTTGTTGAAAATTCAGGTGATATTCGATTGCCGCTTGATTGAAGTCTTGCAAAATCTGTCTGCGTTGCTCTCGTAATAGCCGATACAAACTTTGCCACCAGAGTTGCTGTTCGCGGTCGGTGGCATTTTTTTCCAGCAATTGTTCAGCAATTTGAATCAGCAAATGTTCTCCGATTTGATTTAATAAACTCAATTCTTGCGTGGCATACATTTCTGGCGGTTTGGTTTTGCCCATTTGCGCAACTTGACGCATTGGCCACGTTAAAGCGCGGCGAATTTTGCTTAAAACCTTCGCAAATCCGGGGACTTCTAACAGCACTAATAATTCAATAATAGTCTTTTGAAAAGTATCATAATGACGCGGATGATTTAAATAATCGCGTTGATATTCACTCATCGCCTGCTCAATGCAGCTATCCACCAAAGCGTGCCAATCTTGTTCCGCTTGATGTTCTGCCAAAATCGGCTCTATCCAGTGTTGCCAATGTTGATTGACGAACGCTTGTTGCAATTGTCCATGTTTGCGGTGATCCACAAGACGCGCTAACTTAAAAAATACGTCACTGTATTGCGCTGACCATTGCGGAATTCCGGTTTCTTTTTCATACAACAATGGCACAACGGTTGGAAAAGCGTCCTTTCTGGCAGCAGCCCATTTTTCTTTCAGCGATTGCAAAATGGTTTCTTCATTTCCCACGCTTAGTTTATTCAGACATATCAACGTAGGCTGCTTGAAAGCTTCAATCGTACTCATCATTTCCCAAACCGATTGGTCAGCATATTTTTCTTTGCTCACCACCAACACCACAATATCAGCCAATGCAATGGTTCTAATCACACCTTCTTTGTAATCGTCGGAATCAATCGAGTCAAAATCGGGCGTATCCCAAAACACGCAAGGCGGCAAGAGTGGGGAAGGTTGTGAACTTTCTGCCAAAGCATAACAATCGTAACGGTGTTTGCTTAATTGTTCGGGGATTAATTGTTGATAGCGTCCAAAATAATTTTGCAAATTTTGACAGGCGGCTAAGGAAACTTCGACGCAAAAACCTTGCGGATGCACGGTATATCCAGCTAAGGGGCTGACACCAGCAATATCGGATTCTAATAAAACATTGGTAACAGAGCTTTTTCCAGTTTGCGTAGGGCCAATAATGGCGATTTGTAACGGCGGTTTGGAGCGGGCTTCTAGCAATTGTCCTTTGCGGATAAATGCCTCAGTGAAAATTAATTGCTCAATGCGCTGACGAAAAGTTGCCGCCAACGCGCTATTATCATTAGTCTGTAGTAGAACTGCTTGATAACGTTGTCTTAATAGGGTAACAAATTCGAGCATAAAGAAATGTCTTAGGTTTATAATGCGTCCGTATTTTACTTTGTTTAAACGTTTTTCGTATTAATAAAAAGTTAAAACAATAGGGCTTTAATCACACAGAGGATAGTTTAATGAAAAAAATTTATATTATAAGCGCGTTAATCATTGGTACTAGCTTACTCGGTTGTAACAATAGTGAAGAGGTAAACGGTCGCACGGTTCGCTCTGCGAATAAATCGGCTATTTATATCAAAAGGCATTTACCTGTTGAACAACAAGTTGAATTTGAAGTGGCTTATGGCACTGTCCACTCTACTATTAAAGATGATAAAGAATTTCTTAAAAAAGTGGATGGTAAAAAACCTGAGGATGTTATCGCGATGGCAAAAGAAATTTTCCAACAGCGTAAAAATGCAGGTATCAAAGAATATCAGCAATATACAAATTGGGATCAAATGATTGCTAAGTTTGAGCAAGAGCGCATTGACCAAACTCGTCATAAAAAACCAGATCCTAGAGATAAAGCAAACAATGTTATGTATAAACTGTAAGATATTTTCTCTGCGTGAGACTAAAAAATCATTAAGCTTTTTATAGGTGTAGAGACGCAAGGTTTTGCGTCTCTACAGCAAAAATATTATCCCGCTACAACAACAATTCTTCGCCAATCGGAATAAAACGATCGGCAGCATTGATTAAAGCCACCGCCGTTAAATTAGGCACTCCATACACTTCTGCTTCCGCGCCGTACTGCGTTTTCGCTTTTTGCAATAGCAAGTCAAAATCGCCATCACCTGACACTAGCACAATAATATCGGCTTGTTGAGCGTATTCAATAGCATCTAAAGTAATTCCAACATCCCAATCACCTTTTGCCGTGCCATCGCTGCGTTGAATATATGGTTTTAGTTTTACGGTAAAACCGATGTCACGCAAAATCTGCTGAAAACTCTCTTGTTTTAAATCGCCTTTGCCAATAGCGTAAGCAAACGCAGCAACGACAGTTCTGTTTGCAGTAACTTTTGTCCAAAACGCATGATAATTAAAATGCCTGTGATAGCTTTGGCGTGTAGTGTAATAAATGTTTTGTACATCTACAAAAATAGCGACTTTTTTCATCCGTTATTTTATAAATGAACAACAATAGTCAGACGCTGTTTTCACTTTCATAGTGAATGCTGAATTAGCTGGGACATCAAATGATTCGCCACCTTTTATAGTTTGCCACGCATCGGTATTTGGCAATAATAGTTCTAACTCACCTGCCATAATTTCCATAATCTCAGCATCACCGGTATTAAATGTATATTCACCGGGTAACATAAAGCCTAAGGTTTTTTTGCTGCCATCCGCAAACACAATGCTACGGCTGCTCACATTGCCATCAAAATAAACGTTTGCTTTTTTGACTATTGAAACATTCTCAAATGTTGACATTTCCTATCCTATTTCTAAACGTAAAAAAAGGCGCAATCATAGCAGATTACGGTTTTATATGTGTTTTTGTCATGCTTGTTTTGCAATTTAAAAAGTTGCAAAGTACCGCGCTAATTGGCTTATGTACAATAGCCTACCTGCAAGTTGCAACGCAGGCTATTGCGTGAGGGCATAAAGAAAATTATTTTTTTTATGAAGAGATCAAATTACAGAAAAAAATCACTGGCATCTAATGTGGTTACGCCTTGAACAATGATTTTAAAATCATAATATAACGCAACGTTAGTTGAGCTTACTGCTCCAGTGGTGCTGCTGGTGTCACCAATAATCACGGCATTGCCATCCACAACATCATAGCGCAGTTGCCCAACACCTGCTGCTCCACCTGTTAAAGGCTTCAATGGATCATTTCCAAGAAAGGAGAAAGTTTTTTCCAAGGTTATAGTATCTGCAAGCAAGGCTCTTAAATTAATGCGATCACCTTCAGCGCGTTGAAAATCTGTAATCACATCAACGCCTTTAGCAGATGTGCCTACATCACTGCTATCTGTAATCGCAGTAAACATAAATATATCGGCATCTAAGCCTCCTTTTAAAGTATCTAAGCCGCTTCCGCCATTCAAAACATCAGCTCCAGCTAAACCAATCAACTCATCATTTCCATCACTGCCTGTAAGAACATTTGCATCTGCATTGCCAATCAGTTTGTCATTAAACTTTGTGCCTATAACATTTTCAACATTAACTAGCGTGTCATACCCTGAGCCATTCGGAGCTTGTTTTGTGGTAATGCCTAAATCAATATTGACACCGCGTAAGTGTGTTTCATACGAAACAGTGTCAGAGCCTGAACCACCGTAGACAGAATTGCTCGCTGTGCTCAACACAACAGTGTCATCAAAATTGCTACCTGCAAAAATTTCAATATTTAATAACAAGTCTTTGCCAGAAATTGTGCCGTTATCAGTTGCTGTGGTGGTTGCTGCAAGTACCGCTTTAATACCTCCTGTAGCGTTAGCGTATGAAACTCGATCAATGCCAGATAGCCCGTTGATAATATTGCTTTTTGGACTGGCAGTAAAAATATCGTTGTAAGAACTGCCGATCACATTATCAAATCCAATCAATGTATCTGAACCAGAACCTCTTAAAAGCTGTGGAGTGGTAATATTCAAATCAATTGTGACACCTTGATTGATCGTGCCAAATTCATAAGAAACCGTATCAGAGCTTGTAGCTGATGAATTAACCCCACCATTCAAAATATTATTGCCCGGATTAGCATAAATAATGTTTCCAAGAGCATTACCCATGCCATTGATGTCGTTTGAGCCTAATAAATATAACTTTTCCACATCGTTTAGATTAGCCAGTGAATAACTAATGCCTTCTGCATAAACAGAATCAGTGCCTTCATTTGGTTTTTCAAAAATAGTGTCGTTATCGGCTGCAACAATATAAATGTCATCGCCTTTTCCGCCTAACAAATCATCTGCACCAGCACCGCCATCGAGCACATTGGCTAAATCATTGCCCGTTAAAGTATTCGGTAAATCATTGCCTGTTGCATTGATTGCAGCAGTGCCTGTCAAGGTTAGATTTTCAACGTTCAAAGGAAGCCGATAATCCACACTAGATAAAACCGTGTCATTTCCACTCAAGGCAGAATTTGTTTCTTCAACAATATCGCCGCCATCGACAACATAAGTATCGTTACCATCGCCACCGAATAAGTAGTCAGATCCTTGTTTTCCGTCAAGTTTGTTATCGCCAGTGTTACCGTAAAGCTTATCGTTATATTTGCTGCCTGTTAGGTTTTCGATACCACTTAAGGTATCTGTGCCGCTGCCCCCTGTATTTTGCGCTGTTGTGATGGCTAATGAAACTTGCACACCAATTAACGCTGTTGGAAAATCTGTTAACAGCTCATAAGAAACAGTGTCTATGCCAGTCAAACCACTGATAATATTGTTGCCGGGGTTTAAATAAAACAAATTGTCCATGCCATTGCCAGTAGCATTTAAGTTATTTGCCCCTAATAACTGTATTTGTTCAACATTTGTGGGCAAAGTGTAACTAAGCCATGATTTTACCAAATCAATTTGTGGAGCTAGTGTTGTAGGCACGATGGTGCTTTCTATCACAACATCATCTGCGGAGTTAATATAATAAATATCATTTCCGTCACCACCTTTTAGAGTATCTGCTCCGTACACGCCGTCCAAAATATTAGTGGCGGCATTTCCTATGATAATATTATCGTCATCGTTACCCGTGCCATTAATCGCTGCCGTGCCTGTTAAGGTTAAGTTTTCAAAAAAACCTTCTAAGCTCCAAGTGACACTGGATTGAACGGTGTCTATACCATCTCCAGTTAAACCTTCGTATGTTATATCCGAGGCAGAATCAACGATGTAAAGATCATTGCCTTTGCCTCCATCAAGAAAATCATTGCCCGAACCGCCGTTTAAAGTATCAGCTCCGTCTCCCGCTGTGATCGTATCGTTGCCCGCGCTGCCGTCTAAACTATTGCTACCTGCATTGCCTTTTAAAATATTATTCAGCGTATTGCCTGTGCCATTCAGAGTTGCAGTTCCTTGCAACTCTAGGTTTTCAACATTCGCGCCTAAGGTAAAACTTGCCGATGCAATCACTGTGTCAACGCCATCGAGAGCATTGTTTTCAACTACTTGATCGCCTGTATTATCGACAATATATTGATCATTACCCGCCCCACCTCTTAAATAATCTTTACCTATGCCGCCATCAAGTGTGTCATTGCCACCTAATCCATCTAAAAAATCACGAACTCCACCGCCTGTGAGTAGATTTGCACTATTATCGTTGAGAGTAGTTGCCTGTGTGTCTCCCACTAAATATTTGCTACCACTTGCAAACGTTAAATTAGTCGCCGTAAGCTGCTTAAGCGACATATTCGGCAAAATAATGGTTTTATTTACGCTGTTTACAGGAACAGTTACACTAAGATTGACACCACTTTCAGCAATCGCAAGCAATAGTGCATCAATGGAAACATCATCAAAGTTAAGAACATCGCTTGAAGCGTTAAAAGTAGTAATGGTTGTGGAGGTACTAAATTTATAGATAGTCATAATTTTTTCTCTTAACGTAAAACACTATTTAAAGTTATGAAATATAACGGTTGCTGCTAACTTAACAGATGTTATCTTAAAAAACACCCCCACTCATTACATTAGGTTTTTTAATACAATGATAAAGCCTTGTTTTGCCTCATGTCCCAAGCAAATCGCAAAAACGTTAGGATATTTTGAATGCAAATAATGTGGTATCTATTGCAAAAAAAATCTCCTTTGAATTCACGTTATAGGATGGAGCATTCACTTCTCGGCTGATGTGGCGCAAAAACAAGTCAGTGTTGTCGACACCATCTTCTAAAATTTACAAAACGACCGGTCGTCTTTAAAAATTTTGCCTAACTTACCGCTAAATCGCTTTAGTCGTTATGATTAGCGTTTTCTGTATAAAAATGTTATGCAGACATTTAATTGTCCACAAAAAGCACGAAAAACACGAAAATCAGGCTGTTAAAATCTGGAGGGATTCTCTACAAGGCAATTTGTTCGTGCTTTTTGTGTTTTTCGTGGAAAAAATGAGTCTTATGCCTAACATCCGTTATCAGATAAGACTTCCCAATCTATACCTAACTATGACATTTATGGTTTACACCATTGCTAAATGCTTAAACATAAGTTTTCCAATTTTAAAATACCGTAAGGGCGAATCAATTCGCCCTTACAAGTAGCGAATACATTTTTTGCAATCATTTAATCGTATTTACAAAAACTACTTGAAATAATTTACAGCAAAAATTGCTAAGACGACTAGTCGTCTTGAAAATTTCACGGCATTAAAACACATAACAGAACAAAGCTATCTTACGATTTATTAACTATTCAACGCATTCTTGTTTTATTGATATTTAAACATCTTGCGATACTCAAAATGCCCGCAATTCCTATCAAAATAGAACGAGAGCGCGTAATCAATTTCCTCATAAGTTATAAATTAACGTAAAATAGGCGTTCTATTTTGAGAGCTGACAGAAAGCAAAAGACTTGCATTTTGTGTTGCTAAAATAGCGCGTTATTCATAGCCATTATCGTTAATGATTAGAATGTGAGAATGAAACATGAGTGATTTTCCCGAAAATTTATACTATGCACAAACGCATGAATGGGCAACACTAGAAGACAATCAGCACGTCCGCATAGGAATTACTGATTTTGCGCAAGCGGAGTTAGGCGACTTGGTTTTTATTGAATTACCTGAAGTCGGCCGAAAACTCACCGTAGGCGAACAATGTGTGGTAGTAGAATCGGTTAAAACAGCTTCAGATTTATTTGCGCCCGTTGCAGGAGTTATTGTTGAAATCAATGACAAAGTCTGTGACGAGCCAGAATTGGTCAATGATGCCCCTTACGAAAACTGGTTGTTTTGCATCAAAGCAGATAATGTGAAAGAACTGGAAAATTTAATGTCAGCAAGTGCTTACCAGCAAATGATTCATAACTAAAGGAAATCAAACATGGCAGGGCAAAACGAAAAAGGATTAAAACGTATTATTAATGCGTGCTTTTTTTCCATTGCTGGATTCAAAGCAGTTTGGCAACATGAGGAAGCCTTCAGACAAGAAGTTGTATTATTTATTATCACCACCCCCATCGCTTTATGGCTGGGGCACACTACATCAGACAAACTCTTATTAATCGGCAGCGTCGTTTTAGTGATGCTGGTTGAATTGCTCAACAGTGCAGTTGAAGCGGTTGTTGATAGAGTCGGCTTTGAACATCACGAATTATCAGGTCGCGCCAAAGATATAGGCTCGGCAGCAGTTTCGTTATCATTGGCTTGGGCGGCAGTCGTCTGGGTCTCATTATTACTATAAGAGGAATACAATGAGCGCATTAATATGTGGTTCTATGGCTTATGACACTATTATGGTGTTCCATGATAAATTTAAAAATCATATTCTGCCTGAGAAAGTCCACATTCTAAACGTTTGTTTTTTAGTCCCAGCCATGCGCAGAGAATACGGCGGTTGTGCTGGAAATATTGCTTATAACATGAAGTTGCTGGGTGAATCTCCTAGCATTATGGCAACGGTAGGACATGATTTTGAACCCTACTCACAATGGTTGTGCTTAACAGGATTGTCCAGCCACTATATTAAAGTGGTTGATGACAGTTACACCGGACAAGCCTATATCACAACCGATGAAGACGACAATCAAATCACCGCGTTTCATCCGGGAGCTATGAACTCATCCCATCTTAATTCTGTGCCAGTGGATGCAGATATTAGCATTGGCATTGTTGCGCCCGATGGCAAAGAAGGCATGATGCAACATGCGGCAGAATTTGCAGAATTAAAAATTCCGTTTATTTTTGATCCCGGTCAAGGAATGCCGATGTTTAACAGCGAAGAATTGCTGAAGTTTATGGAACAGGCAACATGGGCAATTTTCAATGATTATGAATCGGAATTGATGCAAAAATACACCGGCTTGTCTTTGGAGCAACTTGCAGAAATGGTCGAGGCATTAATCATTACGCGCGGCGATAAAGGCTCTGACATTCACACCGGCGGACGCTGTTTGCAAATTCCTTCTGCCAAACCGAAAAGCATTTCAGACCCAACCGGCTGCGGCGATGCTTATCGTGCTGGTTTGTTATACGGCTTGATGAATGATTACAGCTGGGAAGAAGCTGGACGGATTGCATCATTGATGGGCGCAATCAAAATCGAACATCATGGCACACAAAATCATACTTTTAGCATGGAAGAGTTTAAAGCTCGTTACTACGAAAATTTTGGAACATCATTTTGAGCCTCAGTAACACGCAAAAATTATTGGATTTAATGACGCGCCTACGCCATCCACAAGACGGATGCGCGTGGGACTTAAAGCAAGACTTTATCAGCTTAATCCCTTACACGATTGAAGAAGCGTATGAAGTTGCCGATGCAGCTGAACGTGAAGACATGGATGATTTACGCGCAGAGCTAGGCGATTTATTGTTGCAAGTGGTGTTTTATTCGCAAATGGCAAAAGAAAAAAATCTCTTTGATTTTGAAGAAGTTGCCGCAGGCATTTGTGAAAAACTGATTGTGCGTCATCCTCATGTGTTTGATGGCGCAGTCTTTAATACGGATGAAGAACGCAAACAAGCATGGGAATCCGCGAAAGAGCAAGAACGCGCGGCAAAAAACAAAGCTGCTGAACCTGAAAGCATTTTATCAGGGATTGCGGTGAATTTACCGGCGTTAGTACAATGTGAAAAAATTCAAGACCGCGCCGCCAGTCATGGTTTTGATTGGAAAGAAACCGAGCCTGTGTTTGATAAAGTCATGGAAGAACTGGATGAAGTCAGAGAAGCATGGCAATCGGGCGATCAAGCGCATATTCAAGAAGAAATCGGTGATTTATTATTAGTCGCGGTCAATTTGGCACGGCATTTAAAAGTGAATCCTGAAATCGCATTGAAAGAAAGTAATAAAAAATTCTCACGCCGCTTTAATTATATTGAACAACAAGTAGCAGCTTCTGGTCGCTCTATGCGAGATTGTGAACTGGAAGAATTGGATGATTTTTGGCATGAAGCCAAGCGCGTTTTAAAAAAATAACTCACAACTTCACGACTACCAGTCCTTAAAAAACTGGCAGTCGTAATACCCTAACTTAATTTTCCTTCTATGTCTGTCCCTTATTGGCGACTGTCCAACTTTTACTTTTTCTACTTTGCCACCTTAGGCAGCTTTCTTCCTTACTGGAATCTCTTTCTGAAACAGCAAAGTTTTAACGCCGCACAAATTGGCGAACTTTCCGCGCTGATGATGGCAACTAAAGTCATTTCACCGAATGTCTGGGGCGCAATTGCAGACCGCACCGGCAAACGCCTGCAAATCATTCGCTTTGCCGCTTTTTTTACCACGTTTTTATTTGCCGGATTTTTCTTTAAATCAGGTTTTCTCTGGTTTGCAGTGATGACGGTGGGCTACAGCTTTTTTTGGAATGCGTCGTTACCGCAATTTGAAGCCGCCACTTTATTTCATCTGCAATCCGAGCCGCATCGCTACAGTCGCATTCGAGACTGTGAAAGTATCCTTCTTCAACAAGTTATAATAACAACATAAGTAGAAAGCACCACTCACACATGAACTC